>Ga0070727_10000552_pt1 | contig 45173 bp, 33 predicted proteins | sample tdAd472_FD_66722 | JGI IMG/M metagenome (GOLD analysis project Ga0070727, IMG submission 66722) | Marine sediment microbial communities from the Atlantic coast under amendment with organic carbon and nitrate - tdAd47.2 | ecosystem: Environmental > Aquatic > Marine > Coastal > Sediment | place... | reverse complement strand
GGCTTCAACTGGAACTCGGCACGTTGTTGCCAGGCCAACTGTCGTCGAGTTTGGCAGCTTTTCGCACGTAGACGACCTTGCCGCGCGGCTTGAATCACTCTCCAACGAATTCCTGCTTGACCTCCATTACAACTACTCACATAACCACGGCTTTCGCGAAACTTACGCTGAGGCGTATCAACTGATGGAGGTTGCGAGGTTCATCCATGCAGCGGAACACCAACACGACCGCGAGGCGATCCAGGGCAGACTCAATGGCATGGATTCTCTGTTCCATCATCTTCAGGATGACGTCCGCGGGTGGTCACGTCACCATCACGTCCAGATCGGCCAACTCGGAATCCTGTCAAAAATGGACATGATTGAGTCCGCTCTGCATCACCTGATGAACGATGTTGGCGTCCAGCAGGCTCCAGCACCAGGAGCCAACGGACAGGCTCCGCCGCCGGCTGGCTCGGCAGGCTCACCGCTGACAACGGCTCCGCCGCCATCGACAATTCCGTAACTCAAACGCTCAATAGGGAATCTGGTAAACGCGAGAACGCCGATGGGTACGATGGCGTTCTCGCGTCCTGTCGGTGTCTACTGTCCGCTGAGTGCCTGCCCTCGCAAATCGTCGCCGACTCCGTAGGTGACGGCGTTGGACAATCCGCCAGTCAGAAGCAGTCCATCGATCTTCGCATTGGCTTGAGCCAGTTGGCTCATCGCGGTGACGTACCTCAGGTTTGCATCGAAGTAGGCTCGCCGAGCCGTCAACACACGCAGAAAATCGAACTCTCCGGCGTCCCGAGCCTCCTGCATCAGCTTCAGAGTTTCTTCCGCCTTCGGAAGAATCGACTTCTCATACTGCTGAACGGTCGCCTTGGCGATATTGAATTCCCGCATCACTTGAGCCAGATCGAGGCGAATGCTCTGACGAATTCGTTGTACGTTTTGAGTCGCGGCACAGTATTCGGCTTGTGCCGCTCGAATGTTTCCCTGGTTCCTGTTGTGGACGGGAACGGGAAGGCTCAACTGAACGTTTGCGAATGCATTTCCAGTCCCGTCATCCCCACCCGCGCCAAGCTGAGCGGTCACGTTCGGAATCGGCTGAACCTGCTGACGCTGTATGTTCGCTCTTGCCCGATCGACCCGCGCCTGAGCAGCCGCCAGCTGCGGACTCGCGGAGACGATCTGAGCGAACTCCGATTCGGTATTTCGCGAGTCGAGGCCAGTCTTGAGTTCACCAGTCAGAGTTGTGGATCCGAGGTCAGACACTCCCGCAAGTGCCGCCAGTTCGTTCAATGAAGCCGACAACTCAAATTCGGCCTGCTGTATGGAAAGATCGACTTCGTTGAGCTGAATCTGCGACTGCAGCACGTCCGGTCGTGTGCCCACCTTCGCGACGACTCTTTCCTCAGAGACGGAAACACCCTCCTCAGCGACGCGACGAAAATCGCGAGCGAGATCCAGTCGCTTCTGCGCTGCGAGGGCATTGTAGAACGCCACTCGGATGTCAGTCCGAACCCGATGCCGCTGTGTTTCAATTTGCCAGTTCATCGCATTGACGTCGTGACCAACCACTTGCTGATTCCACGCAAGCTTGTCGCCACGGACGAACGTCTGTGAAATGAAAACGCCGTGCAGTCCGCCCGCTCCTTCATTGCCGATTTCTTCACCGAAATACCCGATCGAAGGATTCGGTTTGAGTCCAACCTGAGCCCGAATGCCACCGGCTCGGGCAGACGCAGCATTTGCCTGTTGAATCGCCGGATTATTGGCAATTGCCAGTTCTTCGATGGCCTGCAACGTCAATCCGGATTCGTGCACGGAATCTTCAGAGGGTACGAGCGCCGCGGCTTGAAACGCAGCATCCATCGAGGCTGCGACCGCATCGTCCGTCTCAGCAGCGCGAAAAGCAACGGTATGAATTTCCGGCTCGTCGAGGGCTCGAGGCGACATGTTCGAATCGAGCGACCGCTCCCTCAGAGTGAATCGCGTTGGAAGCGAAGTGCTGTCGGCAAGCTCGTGTCGTGAAGTGGAGCAGCCGCCGCCGACCAACGGCAGGGCAGTCACGGCGAGAAGGAGATATCTTCCGGGAAAACTCATGGCAAACTTCCTGAATGCGGTGAACCAGTCAATCTGAACGCAACAAACTTCGATGAACCGAAGATTGCTAGATCAGAAGGCTGATACCGGTGTTCAGAAACTGATGTCCGAGAAGCTGCCGCAGGAGCGCCTGATGCAATACCGCAGGTTGCTCGCTCGCGTATTCCCCTGTATTGCACGGCATCGCCAAAGTCGGATGGCTCAAGTGAATGGATGCCGCATTGTCCCCAAGAAAATGCAACAGCAGGCCACCGCAATACGGGCACTCGCCTTCCGGTAAACGCCCCTCGTCTGAAGGGATCGGTTCCGGCTGCGGCGATTGTGACCGCGGGCAACAGGAGCACGAACGAGTGACTTGCGTTGCTGCCGCTTCTGACCCGTCGCCACAGGACAACAGTTTGCTGATGGCACAGCACGGCACGACTGACTGAATCATCAGCAGTGCGGCGAGGAGCATTGATGGAGCAGAGCGGAGGAACACCAGAACATCCTTGTTGGTGGTGAACTCTTTGTCATCGCGCCACGAGGTCACTGCAAATTCGTGACAGCGGACCGCGATAGTTCTTCGGATCTATCGACTTCTGCCGGACGAATCGCCTGTTCTGTTCGAGCGAGTGTTGCCAGCGGAATAATCGGCAGATCTTTCCTCCGGCCATTTTTGATCGCCTGGAGTCCAAACGGCTGGAAATCAGCATCAACGCGACGTCATCGCGCCATCATGTTGACAGCAACGCTGGCGTGATTGCGGCAGAAAATGCCGTGTTTCGCGTATGGCACGCGCCGTGCAACTTCAGGAAATCGCGACCGGAACGCATCACTTTCTCTTCCTCCCAAGAAGGATTGACCCATGAAATGTCTTCTCACACTGACGGCACTCGTTTTCGGCTTCAGTCTCCTTTCCTCAACCTCAGTAGCCCGTGACTGGCATCTCGGTGGCTATGGATCGCACCAGGGACATCACGGATATCACGGCGGATACGGATACTCTCACGGAAACAGCTATGGCGTTTCACCGTATTCGAGTTATGGCACCGGAGCGTATCACGGTGGCCGATCCTATAGCTTTAGCAATGGATATGGACTTCAGCCGCGCTTTCGCAGCGGATATGCACCTCAGTACCGGTCCTTCAATCCATATCAGAACAGTAGATCACCTGTTGGAGTCGGATGGCCTCAGTGCGGGTACGGCGGGCGCTACTGATTGACACTCACGTGTCCTCGAAATCTGCTCCTGTGAGCCGTCGAGTTCTCGGCGGCTCATTCTTGCCGGCTTATGCACAGCCAATGGGATCACACGAACAACCACAGCGGGATGATTCGATTCACTTGGACGGTCCCCGACTTCGATTGCCTCAGGTTCCTTGAATCCACCAGAAACACCAGCCCACGGCAGTTCAGCACTCCACCGCCACCGACTTTACGAGCTGATCAAATCCCGATCGGGATGGAAGCCGCATTACGGCAGCGGCTGAGCTTTTTTGTGACGAAGCAAGGATGTCTGTCGAATGCGCTCGATCTGAAGCTGGTCTGGAGCCGAAGCTACTTGTAGCCTGCGCTACATCCTTCGAAAAGGGTGCGCTTCGAGAGATTTGTCCTGATGGAATAGCCGAATGATTATTTCGCCGTTGTCCATTCTGCGATTTGCGTCATTCGCCACGCTCCTCCTCGTCCTTGTTGAGCCAGGCAGTCTCACATACGCGCAAGAAAGCTGTGACGAACGATATCGTCCGACATCTTCCACAGCCCTGTTTGGCCGTTCCCGCTGCTCGCGCGGCACGCTGTTTCAGTGGTCATCATCGCCTTGTTTTCAGGGTGGGCCGGACCTTGATGCACCGTTGGTCACTGACCGCCCGGACTTCACGGAAGCGAGCTCAACAGTCGGGAGGGGCGTCGCCCAGCTCGAAATCGGCTACACGTTCACTCACGACGACGCAATGGATACACGTTCCCATTCTTTCCCTGAACCCTTGCTCCGTTATGGCGTTCTTGAAGACTGGCTCGAACTCAGGGTCGGCTGGAATTACGCGGATGAGACCACGAACAGACTTGGGGTGAGCGGTGCGGAGGACTTGTACCTTGGTTTCAAGATCGGACTGACACCGCAGGAGGGCATTCTTCCTGAAATGGCTTTGATTCCGCAAATGACGGTCCCCACCGGAGCATCAGCCTTCACTGCAAACGAAGTTCTCCCCGGAGCCAATCTGATCTACGGATGGGAAGTCAATGACTTCTTGTCGACGGCCGGAAGCACTCAGTTCAATCGCGCGATCGACGGTGGTTCCGGACGGACATACACCGAATGGGCACAATCATGGACGGTCGCCTATTCGCTGTCAGATGAATGGGGTGCATACACGGAATGGTTTGCATTCTTTCCAGACTCGGCCGACACCGCGCAAACCGAACACTACTGCAACGGCGGGTTCACATTTCTGCTGAGCGACGACGTTCAATGGGACATTCGCGCTGGCACCGGACTCAGCGATGCCGCCGATGACTTCTTCGTAGGTACTGGTTTGTCGCTGCGTTTTCGGTAGTCAGCCCGTCTGGCTGCCCGATTCACGCAGCAATCGCAGCCCATTCCCAATCACAAGCAACGAGGCTCCCATGTCGGCTGCGATTGCAGCCCAGAGTGAAGCGAATCCCGCGAAAGTCAGGACGACGAACATCACTTTGACAGCCAGTGAAAAGGCGATGTTCTGTCGAATGATGCTGAGTGTTCGTCGTGAATGGTGAATTAGCCACGGTAGTTTCGACAGGTCGTCTGACATCAGCGCAATGTCGGCGGTTTCGATTGCGGCGTCGGTTCCGGCGGCTCCCATTGCGAGCCCCAGGGATGCTCTTGCAAGAGCCGGAGCGTCGTTGACGCCGTCCCCGATCATGGCGACGAATTCATATTGTTCGACCAAACGCTCAACCGCAGCGACTTTGTCTTCGGGAAGAAGTTCGGCGTGGACTTCGTCGATTCCTGCTTCCCTGGCGATTGCTTTGGCAGTCCCTTCGTTGTCACCGGTCAGCATGACCAGTTGCCTGACGCCCGCGTCGTGAAGCTGCCTGATCGCATCGCGAGTCTCGTCGCGGATCGCGTCGGCCAGCGTGATGAAGCCGCAGACATGCTCGTCGTTTCCGATGACCACGACAGTCCGGCCGGCGTCCTGCATTGCTACAAGCTGCTCGTGAACGTCGGGCGTCTCCTGTCCTCGTTCTTCGAGGTAGCGATGTGACCCAAGCCAAAACGGATTGCCGTCGATCACGCCAGACGCCCCTTTGCCCTGAATGGTCTCGAATCGCTCTGCGGCGGGAATTGTCATGCCGCGTCTCTGAGTTTCTTCGACGATCGCGCGGGCCAGGGGATGATTGCTGTTCCGTTCCAGGGCTCCTGCACGAGTGAGCAGTTCCGCTTCGTCATGCCCGTTCATCGGAACGACATCAATCACGGACGGTTCCCCGAGTGTCAGCGTGCCGGTCTTGTCCATCGCAATCGCTTTCAAACGCGCAGGCAATTCAACGAACACACCGCCTTTGATAAGCACCCCATTGCGTGCCGCCGCAGCCAGTGATGCCACCACGCTCACCGGCGTTGAAATCACCAGCGCGCACGGACACGCAATGACCAGCAACACCAGCGAGCGGTACAGCCAGTCCGCCCACTCGCCTCCGAATGCCAGAGGCGGAATCACCAGCATCAACAGAGCAACGATCATCACAGCAGGCGTGTAGACCGCAGCGAACTTCTCGACCCACTTTTCCGATGGAGCGCGCCTGGAACCGGCGTCCCCAACCATTTTGATGATACGAGCCAGTGTCGTATCGTCAGCCGCTTTGGTCGTTTCAATCTCCAGCAATCCATCGCCGTTGATGGTTCCGGCAAACACTTCATCACCCGGTTCTTTTTCAACGGGGACGCTCTCTCCGGTGATCGGGGCCTGATTGATTCCGCTGATTCCGCTCACGATCTTGCCATCGAGCGGAACCTTCTCGCCGGGCCGGACGACGACGATCGAGCCGGCAGGCACATCCGCCGGAGCCACATCATTCAGTTCGCCCGAGTCATCCCGAAGGTGAGCGGTCGGAGGTGACAAGTCCATCAGTGAAGCGACGGCTCGGCGGGCACGTCCAATACTCCAGGATTCCAGCAGCAATGAGAATGAGAACAAGAACGCGACGGTGGCACCCTCAAACCATTCGCCGATCAGCACAGCTCCCGCAACGGCCACCGACATCAGCAGGTTCATGTCGGGCCGAAGTGCGACGAACGACCGCCACGCCTTGGGCAAGACGATCACCAGCCCACCGACAATCCCGATGCTGTACAACGCGATGGCCACGACCGGCACGAATTCGGACTCACCAGCGACAAGCTGCACAGACAATCCAGCAAGTCCGAATAGTCCGCTGACAGCCGTCAGGATAGTTCGTCGATTCCGCTGCCAGAACGACGGCTCGTTTCGATTCTGCGGTTCATCCTGCCACGGCTCGGCCTTCAGCCCGCTTCGTTCGATCGCAGTCAGCACTTCCATACGCGAAACGTTCAGCGACGACATATCGACTGTCAGCTTGCCATTGAGCAGATCAAAACCGAGTCGATCTTCATCACTCAGGACTGGCATCAGCTCACGCTTGAGCAGCGTCACTTCCTCAGCGCAGTCCATGCCATGTATGCGAAATGCAATTTCGGCGTCCGTATTCTCCATACTCACTCGTCATCACTCCGTTGGCTTTGGTGGTTGCTCACCGAACTTGGCTTCGTATCTTGCGGCGAATTTTTCGAACAGATCGGGATTGCAGGTGAAGCACTGCGAATCGGGTCGGCCGTGTTCTTCGCACCAATCGCCATTAGCTTTGAACTCGGCCACCAGTGACGTTTTACATAACGCGCATTCATCTTCGGGCACGCCGTGTTCGTTGCACCACCAGCCACTGTGGTCGTGTGAAGCATGTTCCGCACCTTCGTGATTGTGGTCATCATGTTCCTCCGTGCTGACAGTATCCGTGTTCGAGCTGCAGCCCGTGATACCTGACGTGGTCCATCCGAGAATCGCCACCAGAATCATTCCATAAAACAAACGCATTGCAGTTCTCCATGCAATCAACCTTCATCAGCGACTGTCGGCACCGAGACGACTCGGTTGCCTTTGCGTAGAACTTTCGCTGAACACTTCACTTTCGACCTGTTCGCCATTGATCTTCTGCGGTGAATCTTCGTTCTGGATCAATTCATCCGCTGAACCCAAGGGGCTTTGAAATACCATGTAAAGCACTCGCAGGACCAGCAGCGACATCACCATCGCACTGATCACGCCACCAATGACAACGGTCGCCAACGGCCGCTGCACTTCGGCACCCATCCCCGTACTCAGTGCCATCGGGACAAATCCCAGGGCGGCAACAAGCGTTGTCATCAGCACTGGGCGAAGGCGAGTCAACGCGGCTTCTTCCACTGCCGTCTCCAGGTCGCGACCACGCTGCCGGAGTTGACGAATTGTGGACACAAGCAACATGTCATCCAGCACCGCCACGCCGGACAGAGCCACAAAACCAACGGCTGCCGAGATCGAAAACGGCATGTCTCGCAACCACAACGCGATCACTCCTCCTGTCCATGCAAACGGAATCCCGGTGAAGACGCGAACAGTGTCAATGACGTTTCCATAAGTGACGTACAGCAGCGTGAAGATGAGGACGAGTGCCACCGGCACTACGATCATCAATCGTTGCCTCGCTTGTATCATGTGTTCAAACTGCCCGCCGAACTCGACGTAGTATCTGGCCGAAGGCAACGCGACCTGATCGGCAATCCTCTGTTTGGCCTCTGCAACGAAACTGCCAACATCACGACCGCGAACATTGACTGAAACAGTGACTCGACGTTGTCCCCATTCGCGAGCAATTTGAGAGGGGCCGTCGGTGAAGCTCACTTCTGCCAGTCGTTCGAGCGGAATCTGTTCGCCGCGTGGCGTCGTGACCGGAATGGACGCGATCTTTTCGGGATCGTTTCGGTAGTCGTCGGGAAGCCGAACGGTCAGTGGAAAGCGAAGCTGGCCCTGAAACACATCGCCGACCGGACGATTGCCAACAGCTTCGACCAAATCCAGCACGCCGGAAGCAGGCACACCGTAACGTGCGATTTCGTCCTGCTTGATTTTGACTTGCAGCATCGGTTGCCCGGTCAACTGCGTCGCGCCCACATCCGCCGAACCGGGCACGTCCAGCAGCACACGTTCGATCTCGGTTGCCTTGGCGGCGAGCGTGTCCAGATCGTCTCCGTAGAGCTTGACCGCAATGTCGCTGCGGCTGCCGGTTCCGAGCTCGTCCATTCGTAGTTTGATAGGCTGTGTATATGCCAGTCGCTGGCCGGGAAGCGTTCTCAGTGTTTGCTCGAACAACTCCGTCAATCCGGCTTGTGTCGATGCTTGCTGCCACTGGTTTCGTGGCTTGAGCGTGATGAACACATCGGTCAGTTCCAGTCCCATCGGGTCCGTGGCAATTTCAGCCGAACCGATGCGACTCCACACATGAGCAACTTCGTCAGGAAACTCGTCAAGCAAAACTTTTTCCATCTGCGTGTTGAATCGCATGGATTCATCGAGTTGAGTTCCCGCGAGGCGAACAACGTTGATCGCCACCGAACCCTCAGAAAGCTGAGGCATGAACTCAGTGCCAAGATGAGGAGCGATCATCCCGAACGCAACCACCAGAACGGCCAATGCGAATCCGATGATTGCCGTTTTCTGGTGCATCGTGAAGTGCAGCACCGGGCGATAAAGCCGCTTGAGGATGCGAACGAGCAGCGGCTCGCGATGGCTCATGTGTTTTGGCAGAAACAAGCTGGCCAGTACTGGCATCAACGTCATCGAAAGCAGCATTGAACCGGCCAGGGCGAAGATGACGGTGAGCGCCATCGGACGAAACATTTTGCCTTCGATGCCCTCCAGCGTCAGGATTGGCAGATAGACGATCATGATGATGAGTTCACCAAACATCGTTGGCCCGCGAACTTCGACCGCCGCGTCCCGGATGCGTTCCAGTCGACTTCGATTCAAGGGATTGGCGTGCGACAGATGCCGGACGCAGTTCTCAATCATTACGACCGAACTGTCGACAACGAGTCCAAAGTCGATCGCTCCCAGGCTCAGCAGGCTGGCCGAAATTGCGAATCTCCACATGCCGCTGAACGCGAACAGCATCGAAAGTGGAATAGCCAGTGCAACAATCAATCCGGCTCGCAGGTTGCCAAGAAAAAAGAACAGCACGGCGATCACCAGCAGTCCGCCTTCAAACAGATTCTTGCGAACCGTGTCGATGACGGAATCGACCAACTCCGTGCGGTCGTACATCGTGACCAGGGTCATCCCCGGCGGGAGATTCGTTTTGATTTCTTCGACACGACCCTTCAATGCATCGGTGTATTGATGCGTATTCTCGCCCATCAGCATGAAGCCGAGTCCCATGACCGCTTCGCCGTTGCCGTCCGCCGTTACTGCACCGCGTCGAATTTCGTGCCCGACTTCCACGGTTGCGACATCCAGAATTCGCACGGGCACGCCATCGACCGCTTTGATGACGATGTTTTCAATTTGCGGAATGTCGGTTGTGCGGCCCAGCCCCTGAACCAACAGCATTTCGCCCATGCGATCGACATTGCCGCCGCCGACGTTGCGATTGTTCTCCTGCAGGGCATCAACCACCTCGCGAAACGTCAGGTCGCGAGAGACCAGTCCGGCAGGATCAATGCGAACCTGAAACTGCTTTTCGTAGCCGCCCCAACTGTTGATTTCTGCCGTACCGGCAACTGTTCGCAATTGCGGTTTGACAACCCAGTCATGGGTGGTGCGAAGTTCCGTCAGCATCCGTGTGCGTTCTGCTGCCGGCAGCCTGTTGAAGTCCACACCGGGATAGGTCAACACGTAGTGAAAGACTTCTCCCAGACCCGTGGCGACTGGTCCCATTTTCGGTCGTCCCACACCACCGGGAAGCTCAACCGTCGCAAGTCGTTCTCCCACGACCTGCCGGGCGAAGTAGATGTCGGTGCCGTCCTCAAACGTCACGACGACCTGCGAAAATCCATACTTCGAGACCGAACGAATGTTTTCGAGTGATGGAAGACCGCTGAGCGACTGTTCGATCGGATATGTGATCTGCCGTTCGATTTCTTCAGGGGATAGAGCCGCAGCGGTCGTATTGACCTGCACCATGATCGGCGTCGTATCGGGAAAGGCATCGACATCCAGCTGGCTGAGCGCATAGCTGCCACCAGCAATCAGTACAGCCACGCCGAATAAGACGGCGAAGCGATGATGCAACGAGAGTTCAATCAGGCGCGTGAGCATCGTTGTGAGAAGTCCTTTTCAGCAGGCTCAATGACCGCAGGTGCAGCCCGCACCCAAGTTGTTCTTCAGCAACTGTGCCCGCAGGACATCACTTCCGCTGCTTGCAACGACTTCACCAGGCAACACGCCGGCGATGATTTCCGTGAAGCCATCCTGCGTAACTCCCACACGCACCGACCGAGCAACAAAGAACTTCGGTCGTTCCTTCTCAAAGAAGCGGGCATCACGAATGAACACTAATGTGTTTTCGCCATCCCACTGAACCGAAGACTCGGGGACCACGATCGCGTCGCTTTCATCGCGAAGGATGATCTCGCCCCTGCCGAAGGATTCATTGCGCAGCTCCCCATCCGAGTTGGCTAACTCCGCACGGACGCGGACGGTGCGTGTTTCGCGATCCACGTCCGAACTGATCCAGATGACCCTGCCGCGATGCTGGGTCGTCTGCCCGTCGGGCAGGTAACGAACTTCCTGTCCGATTTCAGCCAGCGTGGCTTCCTCCGCCGAGACGCGGAGATCCAGCCACACCGTCCGCGTGTCCGAAAGACGGAACATTCGCGAACCACGATCGACGACTTCTCCGACAACCGTTTCCCGATCAACGACTCGACCAGCCAATGGAGCGACGACGGCAATCAGGTTGTCGCTTCCTCCATGATCCTCGATCTGCTCTGTGCCCAGCTTGCCAACAGCCGTGCGGGCGTCATCGGCCGGAAGCGAACGGATTCGTTCCAGATCAACCGTCAGCCCAAGGTTGCCGAGCGAACGGACAGACTGCTCGACCAGGGAAGTTGCCTGCTGGAGTGCGGCCTGGCTCTCAAGCATCCGCTTTCCTGGAATGACGTTGCGACTGGCAAGCGGCTCGATCCGGCGAACGGCATCACGCTGAAGACGTTCGTCGGACAGCGCTGAAAGAAGCTCAGACTTGAGCCGCCCGACTTTCTCGGAGTCCACGACTGCCAGCACCTGTCCGGTTTCGACCCAGTCTCCGACATTAACAAGCACCTGCTTGACGATGCCGTCAGCAGGGGGCGAAACCTCAGCAGTTTTCGTTGCGTCGTAGCGAATCTCGCCAGCGGTCGCGACACCTTCAACGACCGGTTGACGCTGCACCGGTTCGACGTCAACACCCGCACTCACCATAGCATCGACCGACGCAAACTGAATTCGCGAACCTGGCAATTGGCTGAGTGACAGGTTCTCGCGCCGTGGTCTGACAGACAACGCACGCTCCGTCCTCGCGAGGTCATTGGCAGTGACTTCCACAGGGGACGTTGTTTCCGCCAGCGAAGAGTCATGCAGCACACAGCCGTGAACGCCGTGCACGTCGCAGAATGTGAGCTCCTGTGCTTCTTCGATGAGTCCCGGTATGCAATTGATGCATTCGGCTTCGGGCACACCATGACTATCGCACCACGCCTGACCACCGCCCATTGACGAGGCCGAAGCCGCGAAGCTCGGTAGCTTCCAGTCGTTGTGATGCCCATACCACGCTAACGCGGCCAGTCCGCCAACAACCGCGACCGTGGGTACCGACGAGAGCAAGGCGGCGGTGAATCGCCGGACACGCGAATGAAGAATGCGATTGACCGCATTCTCCTGAGTCTCGTTGATAGCTTGCTGCGTTTCGACGATCGGCTTTGAACGTGGGGATTCTGCCGAAACTTTCGGCGAGTCGATGACTTCCGACATAGGGCTGCTTCTGCTGTAGAGGAAAGGCACTCAGACGATGCTTACTGATAAGCAACGGAAAAGACCGTTCTCCAGCAGCGCAGCGCGAAGCGACAAATAGTCGCATCGAAGTGCAGCGGAGAAGCGGCGGGCTGAGTGTCTTAGAGCAGAAGCTGGCAATAAGACGTCAGTAACGCACGACCGTGCGGCGGCGATTCGTCTCGTGAAGCAAATTCGAGACGCTGAGAGCTCGTTGCATCTGCCAGATTCTCAGCGGGAGCGACAGCCGAGACACTGAGCGCCCCGGTCACTTCTGCCAAAGGACCAAACCCCGGCGGCAGAGCACCGGCGCAGAAGCAGTCGTGACAGGGCTCCGGACAATCGGGAGCCGCCGGAGCCTCTTCATGCTCCGAATCGCAGCAGCAACGATCCTCGCACCCGTCTGTATCTGTGACCGACCCATCCGCAATCCCACAACACGTTCCACCCAGCGCTGGACAAAGCAGCACGGTCAGGCACATCAGGAGGTGGATGAGACGAGTAATCATTGGTCTGCAAACCAATTGGCCGACGAAAGAGAAGATGCGACTGTCAACCAAACAGTATTGGTCAACTTGTCTGCCGAGTCAATGTCGATGTTGCCTCGACAATCGTTGCACCATCAAACGTGGCTGGAATAATCGGACTAAATGCAGTCAGGGCAGGAAGCGATCTGGGCTCGAAGTCGGCAGCAGCGATGGTCGATGGGCACTGCAAGCTGGTTCACGCCGTTCTGAAGCAATTCGTGCTGGTGAAGGTTCATACGAGCATCCGAAACTCGCATAACGCTTTGATGTTGTCGGTCTGCCCGATCTCCGCTTTCTGGACCTTGAAGGCAGTAAAGTCAAAAGGCTGACCGCCTTTCAGGATGCCGCCCATTTCGTCGAAACCCCTCGGTGCCGCAGATAGTTCGAGTCTGGCGCTAAAGACCGATTTGGTTCGAATTTCATCCAGCGCTGTAAGTCAACTTCCGTTGCGATGTCTCAAACCAATCAGTGTTTCGACTTATCCATGCGAAGAAGAGAGGCACACCCGGTAGGATGTGCCTCGCACAGATCGCCAACTTTCGACGTGATGTTCAGCGAACAACCGATTCCGAAGAACGCCGACTACTCAAATATTGCCCGGGTGCGTTCTTCAGCCGATTCACGCAGCCTTCACAGCAGACGAATACGGAGCGACCAGCAACGTTCACGCGGATGGGTTTGCCCATTGAGCCCAGAGGTTGCTTCGTCACAGGGCATGTGCGTTGGCGGAGGGCCGCTTCCCGTTCGGACGCGGGCAGCAATGCGACGCCCTCCATTTCACGCGGTATCTGTGTTGCTGGCTGACTTCGTTGTGGGGGACGCGGCGAATGTGAGAAGTCATCGCGATTTGGGTTAGATAAACGAGTCGGCTGAGCCATGCTCGAAAGGTACGTCTGCGGATCGCTTTTCAGGCGGTTCACACAGCCTTCGCAGCAGACAAAGACAGATCGGCCCGCGACGTTCACGCGCATCGGAGTTCCCATTGACCCCAATGGCTGTCGCGTAACGGGGCAGGTTCTCTGCTGCAATGCAGCGTACTGGTCGGCGACAGACAGTTTGGCAATGCCTTCCATTCCTCGTGGGGTCGATGGGGCACGCTGTGTCTGCGGAAATCGAGGTGCGTACTGAGACTGAGGTTGATACGACTGATCGTACCGATCGCGACTTGGGTAACGTGGTGAGCAGCCGCCCGAGTCACAGCGATCGGGCGAGTAGTAGCCGTTGTCAGTTGACAGGTACGCAGAGTTACTGCTGCCTGTACAGCCACAGCCCGTACTGCGAGCTGTCACTAAATGGGAGTGTCCGTCGTGTGCCAATGCACCGGTCGTTCCGGAGAGCAATAGAGCCATGCCGGGAACGAAGTTCAGCAAGCGAGTCATCGTTGGTTCTTTCATTCAAAACGAATCGAATCTGTTGCGACGTCAAATCGCTGGCCGGCAAACGTTTCCTTGTGTGCCATTGTTGACAGAGGATTGGCAATCGCTGTGCCAATCGAAGCAATTCGCGGAACACGCGTCTATCGGTTGTGATGGCCGATCATTCGATTGAAGTTTTTGCAACTCTGATGCATGTCGTTGCGAGATTGACAAGGATTGTGTTCCACCTGACGACACTTCGTTGGTGAAGTCTGTGGAGTTCCAGAGCCACGAGGGCAATTCATCGATTCGCCCGCGCGATGCGTTGCAGGCCCAGCGCTTTCTCCACCCCGTTCGCAGTCGGAATATAAGACGCTTCACGCATGCGGTTGGACGGCATTCGGCACCACCTCTTCCGTGAATCAGTCGACAGGCCCCAGTCCCAGGGCCGTACTGAGAAGCGATTTCGACGTCATTCGTTCGCTCGCGAGAGAAGCAGTGATGCCGGACGCGAGTTCCGATGCTCCCACTGAAACATTCTGCACCCTGAGGTCTGCAAATCTGCGAATGGGCCCAGGTTGGCAGCGTTTATTTTGGGTTCTTTGAACAAAGTGTGAAGAACGGCGGTCTTCAAGCATCAGAGAAGGTGCTCGCCAGGATTGCTTCTTAAAGCGGCGAGCGGACGGCATAATGTCAGGTCTTCCGCCCCCAGGAGAATCCATGATGGATGTGTCGCGATGAGATGCACCGATGTTCAAGATCGACTTTCGGCATACTACGATGGTGAGCTGTCTGCCGAATCTCAGACCGGGATCAGTCGACATCTTTCCGAATGTGCGTCATGCGCGGCGGAGTACGCGAAGTTCAATGACGTCACCCGGGCTGTGAAACGAATGCCACAACCACGCGTTTCCGCTGCTGTCTGGGACGGTCTCACGGTTGAATTGGTGGCCGCCGAGTCAAACGACGCGATCCGGCGCGTGTCAGCGTCCAGCCAGCGTAAGTACCGGCACAGGTGGATGTCATTTCCGCGACTGGCGCTGATTGCTTCGGTGCTTCTGTCGCTGGGGCTCGGGTATTGGATCAGTCGCGACCTGGGGCATCTCAATTCCGCGGATCACGGGCACAGTGCCGACTTCCTGGCGACGATGGACCACTATCTCCGCCAGCTTCCAGCCGACCCTGATGCCGCTGAGCAGTTCTTGTTGAGTAAATACAACGGCCAGATCGTCAATTCAGACACCGCCGTGCAGTTCGTGGGCTATCGACCTGCCGTCTCTGAGGGTCTGCCGGAGGGTTATTCGCTGGCTTCTACAAGCGTCCTGAAAATGCCCTGTTGCACGTGCGTCAAAGCGATGTGCAGGCGGCAAGACGGTTCCACGCTCGTTTTGTTTGAGCATGACGACGACAAGACGGAATGGTTTGGCGAACGTCAGTCAAACATGGCGATGTGCGGTGACAAGGAATGCTGTCTGGTCGATCTCGATTCGAGCATTGCGGCAACCTGGAAGCGCGGTTCGCGATCGCTGACTGCAGTCGGTGTGAGAGATATTGATGAAGTAGCCACGCTGGTTGGCTGGCTGGATAAGAAAGTCGGGCCAACACTGTAGGCAGTGGTGCATGAATTTGGCCAGGGCAACCACGATGAATCGACTCAGTGAGATTTATGAAACGCATCGCGGCAAACTGTGGATGACTCAGGCCGTGGGATTGCTTGGTTTTGGCTTGCTGCTGGGCATGTCGATGCGAGGCGATGGTTCGTCGGTTCATGGTACGTCGGCGCAGGAAGTGCATTCCGGCCACAGCGATGCGTCAGCCAGCGAAGACGAAGCACAGATTTGGACGTGCTCGATGCATCCGCAAATCCGCCGTGACGGACCGGGTAGCTGTCCGATCTGCGGGATGGACTTGGTCCCCGTCAAAAAGTCGGTCGGCGGTGTCCGTACCGTTTCGATCAGCAGCGATGTCAAGAAGTTGATGAACGTGCAGACCGTTCCCGTCGCACATCGTTACGTCACCGCCGACGTGCGCATGGTCGGAAAGGTCGAGTACGACCGGACGCGTCTGGCTCATATCACTGCCTGGGTTGACGGTCGTCTGGATCGCATGTTCGTCGAGTTTGAAGGCGTGGAAGTCAAGGAAGGCGACCACATGGCCTACATCTACAGTGAAGAACTCTACACGGCTCAGGAAGAACTTGTCTCTGCTCTGCAATCGAAAGCGGACCGCCCGTCGTCACGCTTCGTAGAACCGTTGGATCTTGCCGAGTCAGGTCGCGAGAAACTACTGCGACTTGGGATTACCGAGAAGCAGATTCAGGAAATCGAACAGCGCAGAAAACCCAGCACACATTTGACGATTTACTCTCCCGCTGGTGGCATCGTCGTCGAAAAACACCGCGAGGAAGGCGATCGTGTTCGTACGGGCGATCGAATCTACACGGTTGCCGACCTGGATCATCTTTGGGTGCAAATGGATGCGTATGAATCTGACCTGCTTTGGTTGCGGTACGGACAGGATGTCGAGTTCACCACGGAAGCCTACCCCGGTGAAGTGTTTCATGGTCGTATCGCGTTCATCGACCCGGTGCTGAATGAAGCCACGCGAACGGTTAAAGTTCGTGTCAACGTCTCAAACGACGACGGACGCCTGAAGCCGGAAATGTTTGTGCGGGCGATTGTGAAATCCAGGATTGCCGCTGGCGGACGAGTTCTTGATTCCTCGCTGGCCGGCAAGTGGATCAGCCCGATGCACCCCGAGATCATCAAGGATGAACCGGGCGATTGCGATGTTTGTGGGATGCCGCTGGTCCGTGCCGAAACGCTCGGCTATGTCACTGCTGAACCGAGTGACATGGCTAAGCCGCTGGTGATTCCGGTTTCGGCTGCGTTGCTTACCGGAAAACGAGCCATCGTCTACGTGCAGGTTCCCGAAGCGGAAGAGCCAACTTATGAAGGACGCGAGATTGTGCTTGGTCCGCGTGCCGGAGATTACTACCTCGTCAAAGCGGGTTTGAACGAAGGTGAATTGGTTGTCACCAACGGCAACTTCAAGCTGGATAGTGCTCTGCAAATTTCCGCCAAGCCATCCATGATGACTCCCGAAGGTGGTGGCGGAGGTGGCGGGCACGACCACGGCGGCGAATCCAGGCCAGCGGCTGACGGTGAGCCGATGCAGATGGCTGAACACAAAGGAATGTCGCTGCCATCCGAGTTGGAGAAGCAACTGCATCAGACTATGGAGTTGGTGCAGAAAATCGGGGAAGCTATCGAGGCCGCAGAGCTGGATGCAATTCGCAGCGGCTTCAGTCGACTCGGGAAAGGCATCGCTGCACTCAAAGTTGACCAGTTGTCCGGCGACATGCGGGCACAATTCGAAGAGTTTGCGATGCTTCTCAGGAATGATTCCGTCGAAGGACGGGGCGTAAACTCGCTGCAAGATGCCGACCGAGTCTTTCTGGTGACGAAACGGCACGCTGAACGCCTGCAGCAAATGTTTGGGCTGTCTCACGCCGGACACCAGATGGCTGACGAGAGCCTTGACGTGCCTGTTGAATTTCGCAATCAACTCAGCAAACTCGTCAATCCCTACCTCGCAATCTCGCAGGCGTTGGCGTCAGATGACGCTCAGGCGGCAACCAACGCTGTGACTGGAATTCATCAGGCCGTCGGTACTATCAACGCACAATCGCTAACGGGCAAAGCGGCTCAGCGATGGCAGTCAGAACTGAACAGTCTCTCGGCCATCACAGCTCGACTGTCAAAGGCCAGCGACCTGAAGACGCTTCGTTCCGCGTTCGCACTTCTGTCCGACGAACTGCTGACGCTTCAGCGGGTTTTTGGAGTCGCAGGCAGTGACAAGCTCTATGAACTTCATTGCCCGATGGCGTTCGAGGGACGCGGAGCAAGCTGGATTCAAGCGAACGATGCCGTTCGCAATCCGTACTACGGAGCTTCGATGCTCAAGTGTGCGGACAAGGTCGAGCCGCTGGGCGAGAAAACGCCGCCGGATGAGCACGCCGGGCACAACCATGGGTAGGAGAACGATTCGTGCAATTCTTCCAGCCGTAATTCTGGAAACCAGTAGCGAGACGACAAACCTTTGATGACCGATCCTTCCAATGACACAGCTCCTGACATCGAAGCCGGTCGTCGCACCGTGCTCGGCGGTATCATCTGGTTCTGCCTGCAAAACAAACTCGTCGTCTTTCTGCTCGTCCTGGCCATCATGGGCTGGGGCGTCATGGTCGCCCCGTTCGATTGGCAAGTCGGCAGCCTGCCACGCGATCCGGTTCCTGTCGATGCAATTCCCGACATTGGCGAGAATCAGCAGATCGTCTTCACCGAATGGATGGGCCGCAGTCCGCAGGACGTTGAGGATCAAATTGGCTATCCGATGACGGTTTCCCTCCTGGGCATCCCGGAAGTCAAAACCATCCGCAGCTACTCGATGTTTGGCTTCTCAACGATCTATGTGATCTTCAACGAGAACGCAGAGTTTTATTGGTCGCGTTCGCGAGTGCTGGAAAAGCTCAACAGCCTACCTGCCGGAACACTCCCAGAAGGCGTGCAGCCAACACTTGGCCCCGATGCAACGGCACTCGGTCAGATTCTCTGGTACACGCTCGAAGGCCAGGACCCGGACGGCAATCCGACCGGTGGATGGGACTTGCATGAACTTCGGACGATTCAGGATTGGTATGTTCGCTATGCAGTGGCTTCTGCCGAAGGTGTCAGCGAAGTCGCTTCGATTGGCGGTTTCGTGCAGGAATACCAAATCGACGTTGATCCCGACGCAATGCGAGCGGCCAAGGTATCGTTGGCCGACGTCTTTCAGTCAGTGCGGATGACGAATGTTGATGTCGGAGCGAGAACCATCGAACTCAACAAAGCCGAATACGTCATTCGAGGTCTCGGCTTTATTGAGCAGGTCGAGGATATTGAAAAGACCGTCGTCAAAGTTACCGATAACGTTCCCATCACAATCAAGGACGTGGCAACTGTCGCCCTGGGCCCGGCATTGCGTCGTGGTGCCCTGGATAAGGCAGGAGCCGAAGCCGTTGGCGGCGTGACTGTCGTTCGCTACGGATTCAACCCGCTCGAAGCGATCAAAAACGTCAAAGCCAAAATCGAGGAAGTCTCGCCGGGCCTGCCAAGCAAAGTCCTGATCGACTACACGCGAACCACGAGCGAGCAAGTTGATGCGTTTCGCACAGCCCACGATCTACCTTCACTCGATGGCATCACCCCCGACTACGATCCTTGGGTGCAACACCTGCGTGGTGCTCCACGCGACCAGTGGCCGCACTGGATCACAACCAGCCAAGTTCGAGTCGTCCCCTTCTACGATCGAACCGGCGTCATTTACGAAACGCTGGGCACGCTGAATACGGCACTGTCGGAAGAAATTCTCGTCACGATCATCGTGATTCTCGTGATGGTGCTGCACCTGCGTAGTTCCATCCTGATCAGTGCATTGTTGCCGCTGGCCGTGTTGATGGTCTTTATCGCCATGAAGACCTTCGGAGTCGATGCCAACATCGTTGCGTTGTCGGGTATCGCGATTGCCATTGGAACGATGGTCGATATGGGCATCATCTTGTGCGAAAACATTCTCAAACACCTGGACGAGGCTGATCCCAATGAAGATCGCGGCCACGTCATTTTTCGAGCATCGAACGAGGTTGCCAGTGCTGTCTTGACTGCTGTTTCGACGACGGTAGTGAGCTTTCTTCCTGTGTTCACAATGATTGCTGCGGAGGGCAAGCTCTTTCGGCCTCTCGCCTTTACGAAAACGTTTGCGCTCGCGGCATCCGTGATCGTCGCCCTCACAATCATTCCACCGGCAGCCCACATCCTGATGGGTGGGCGGATGCAGGCTGGATCACTTCGCAGGTACTCAATGATGGCTCTTGTCGCCGCCGGAGTGCTGGCGATGTACTTCGTCTCATGGTGGGTGGGAGCCATCGTCATCGGGCTTGGACTCTATCAGCTGCTCGAACCACGCATCCCGACAAAATACAACCACTACGCCCCCTTCCTCGCCAGTGCCATCGCCGTGCTGGTCGTTGGCGTCATCCTGACTGAGCACTGGTTGCCGCTTGGGCCGCAAAAGGGACTCACGCGGAATCTCATGTTCGTCGGCCTGCTTATCGGAGGGCTACTCGGATTCTTCACGATCTTCCAACGCTATCTGTACGAGCCAATCCTGCGATGGTGTCTCGCCCACAAGCTGCAGTTCCTGTCCGTGCCGGCCGCCATCCTGCTGTTTGGCGGCAGTGCGTGGCTTGGTTTTGACAGTGTGTTCTCTTTTGTCCCGAAACTGGCATCGAAAGTCGGCATCGAGCAATCGAAGATCCGCGAATCGAGACCCTGGGCAGCCGCCAGCGAAACGCTACCCGGCATCGGCAAAGAATTCATGCCGCCTTTGGATGAAGGTTCGTTTCTTTATATGCCGACAACGATGCCGCACGCTTCAATTGGCGAAGCAATGGACGTGCTGCAACTGCAAAACAAGTTTCTCATTTCCATCCCTGAAGTGGATTCCGTCGTTGGCAAAATTGGCCGAGCTGACAGTCCACTTGACCCGGCTCCAATTTCGATGATCGAAACGTTCATCACTTATAAGTCGGAGTACAAGACAGACCAGAACGGGAATCGCCTGAAGTTTCGCTATGACGAAGAGACCCAGGAATATGCTCGCGATGAACAAGGCGAGCTGATCGAAGACCCGCACGGTCGTCCTTTCCGGCAGTGGCGAGACGAAATCAATTCACCGGACGATATCTGGCAGAAGATCACTGAAGCGGCCGACATTCCCGGCACAACGTCAGCACCCAAGTTGCAACCGATCGCCGCACGTATCGTGATGCTGCAAAGCGGGATGCGGGCACCAATGGGCATGAAAATCAAAGGCCCCGACCTCGAAACCATCGAACGAGTCGCTCTGCAAATCGAAGGACTACTGAAGCAAGTTCCCACGGTTCAGGCTTCCGCCGTGATTGCCGACCGCATCGTCGGAAAACCGTATCTCGAAATTGATATCGACCGAGATGCGATCAAACGCTACGGCCTGCATATCCGCAGCGTTCAGGACGTGATCGAAGTCGCAATCGGCGGACGTCGTATCACGACAACCGTCGAAGGCCGCGAGCGCTATCCCGTACGTGTTCGCTACGCACGCGAACTGCGTGACGATGCAGAGTCACTGGAACGCATTCTCGTTCCGACGCCGATGGGGCAGCAGATTCCACTCGCCCAGTTGGCCGACATTCGTTATGTGCGAGGCCCGCAAGTCATCAAAAGCGAAGACACGTTTCTGTTGGGTTATGTCCTGTTCGACATGAAGCCAGGCAACGCCGAAGTTGACGTCGTCGAAGATGCTCAGGCATTCCTGCAGGAGAAGATTGACAGCGGAGAACTCGTGTTGCCTGCGGGTGTCAGCTACTCATTCGCCGGGAACTACGAGAACCAACTACGTTCTCAAAAGACGCTGATGGTCGTCCTGCCACTGGCACTCGGAATTATCTTTCTGATTCTGTACTTCCAGTTCAAATCCGTCATCACGACATCGCTGGTATTCAGCGGAATCATGATCGCGTGGTCCGGTGGATTCATCATGCTGTGGTTGTACGGCACCGACTGGTTCCTGGATTTCAGTCTGTTCGACACCAACATGCGGGAACTGTTTCAGGTCCATACGATCAACCTCAGCGTCGCAGTCTGGGTCGGATTCCTTGCGTTGTTCGGAATTGCCACCGACGATGGTGTTGTCATTGCGTCCTACTTGGAAGACAGCTTCCGTCGAGATCGCATCACCGATGCACAACACGCTCGCGAAGCCACCGTCACAGCCGGGCTGCGTCGTGTCCGCCCGTGTCTGATGACGACGGCCACGACAATTCTCGCTTTGATTCCCGTGCTGACGTCCACTGGCCGAGGAAGTGACATCATGGTTCCTATGGCCATTCCCAGCTTTGGCGGCATGGTCATCGCAATCATCACGATGCTGGTCGTTCCCGTGCTTTACTGCTGGGCCATGGAATGGAAGCTCAAGCTTGGAATCCACGACCCGAGATTCTCCGAGAATGCTTGATTGCCATGTCCGTTACGCCGATTCCAACTCCACACAATCTGACGAATCTAAAATGAAACGAATTCTGGCAGTGTTGCTTGCGGTGTTTATGTTGCCCATTGCTCCTCCGCTTGAGGCCCGGGACACGGTTTGCGTCGTTTCATCTGACTCTGTTCCCGGTGTTCAACAACCGCAGGTGGCGGTCAACAACGCAGGGCACATCTTTGTTGCCTTCGGAGCAAACGAGAACATTTTCGTCTGCAAATCCGTCGATTCTGGCAGGACCTATTCGGGGCCTCGGAAGATCGGTCAGGCTTCCAGACTTGCACTGGGAATGCGACGAGGGCCGCGGATCGTCACGCACGGAGATTCCGTGATCGTGAGCGCAATAGGCCACGACAGCGGAAACCTCATGGCGTGGCGATCAGGAGACGGAGGGGAGACATGGCACGGCCCAGCAGATGTCAATGACCAGGCCAGGAGTGCTCGGGAAGGGTTGCACGATATGGCGGTGGGCACGGACGGCCTGGTTTTCTGCTCCTGGCTGGATCTGCGCAGTGGGAGCACTCAGGTCTTCGGAGCCAGTTCACAGGATGGTGGCAAGAGTTGGTCGAAAAACCGCCTCGTCTACGCATCACCTTCGGGCACTGTATGCGAATGTTGTCATCCCTCAGTTGCAATCAGCAATGACGGCGTCGTTTTCGTGATGTGGCGGAACGAGTTGGATGGCAACCGCGACATGTATTTGGCCAAGTCTCAGAATGGCGGCCGGACATTCGGCCTCGCTGACAAGCTCGGTGTTGGCAGTTGGAAGCTGAAAGCGTGTCCGATGGACGGCGGCGACCTGGCAATTGGATCAGGTGGTTCGCCAATCACAGTGTGGCGGCGCGACCGACAAGTCTATGCAACAGGTCAGCGAGCACCGCGCGAATCGCTGTTGGGCCAGGGAGAACAGCCGGTTGTCACGACGGCCGATGATGGCACCTATGTCGTTTGGTTGACTCGCCGCAGAGGCGATCTGTTGCATTTTGCACCCAACACTAAAACGCCCACAAGATTGGCCAGAAATGCCTCTGACCCGGACATTGCAACTCCGAGGTCAGGAGACGGGCCGGTCGTTGCCGTTTGGGAATCGGGGGTCAAGCCGAAACTCTCGATCATGGCGGCAGTCATCGCGGAATGAGATTTCAAATGATTGTGATTGCACCAGACATGAAGTTGAACAGGCTCGTTCACTCTTTTTGTTGTTGTTCGTAGTGGCAGTTCTCCAATACTACGCAGGCACGTCGGCGTGTTTCGAGCGACCCTCGTCATCGTCGTTCCAGATAAGAAACAGTCGTTCGCCTGCAAAGATGAAGACCATTCCGCCCAGGGCAACCCAAACGACGAGTATGTCGCTTTTCACCTTCATCCACACGAACGCCCCCAGGATCAGGGAATCCAGCAGCAGTGCGGTCATTGGCACCCAACGATTCGCGTTGACCTTGTTTCGTACGTGCCTGAATACGCCCCAGTGCACGGCCATATCCATCACGATGTAGAAGATGGCCCCGAGTGAAGCAATTCGTGAGAGGTCAAACAGAATCGTCAACGTGATTGCGAAGACAACGGTGTAGACCAGCGTGTGCTTCTGAATGTCGCCGGGCATTCCAAAGTGCTTGTGCGGAACGAGCTTCATCTCGCTCAGCATTGCCAGCATTCGCGACACGGCGAATGTACTGGCGATTAACCCGGAGATTGTTGCCACAATTGCAAGGCCGACCGTGAAAGATGTCCCCCACCCTCCGAATGCCGGTCGAGCGGCTTCGGCGAGAGCGAAGTCTCGGCTCTGAATGATCTCGGAGACAGAGAGATTGCCGGCAACGGCGAATCCGACCAGAAGGTAAATGACCAGGCAGAGGGCGAGTGAAATGATGATCGAGCGGCCGATATTTTTCGTCGGTTCAATGATCTCCGAGCCGCTGTTGGTGATCGTCGTAAAGCCCTTATAGGCCAGCAGTGCCAACGCAGTCGCCGACAGAAAACTTCCCGTCGATGATCGCTCTGTGACTCCAACGCTTTCAAACGTCTGGCTGGACACCCACAACCCGGCGGCCGCGAACAGGACGATGCCTGCGATCTTGATCACGGCAGTCACCGTGGAAAATGTGCCGATGAATTTGTTGCCGAGGATGTTCACAATGAACGCGGCGACTAGAAGTCCGACTCCTAGTGCTGGAACAAGGAAATGGTTGTCCTTCGCCTCGAACAGTTGCAGCGTATATGTCCCAAACGTCCGGGCCACGAGACTTTCATTGATGACCATTGAAGAATACATCAGCAGAGCCATGCCTGCCGTCACGGTTCCTTTGCCGTACGCCTTCATCAGGAACATCGCGATCCCGCCAGCCGAGGGATACTGCTGGGCCATTTTCACGTAGCTGTAGGCACTGAAACCCGCGACAATTGCCGCTGCCAGAAACGCCAGCGGAAACAGTCCTCCGGCTTGCTCGGCAACCTGCCCGGTCAGGGCGAAGATACCTGCCCCGATCATGACACCAGTTCCCATCGCCACAGAGCCGGTTAGCGTTAGGCTGTTCGGTTCATAGTGTTCTGATGAATCTGCGTCGCTCATGATCCTGAGATCCAGTGAATTGCTCCAGTGTTCGATTCGTGTTTCTGCATTTTGCAAATACCGCGCCAGGGTGTTACGGCGTTGCCGGCAACAGCAAAAAAGCCAGCCACGTGGCCTCGAGCCGGTTGTTTAGCGATCGACCTGGCTGATCTTCGCTCGCACGGCACGTGGTCTTCGTCCGGCCTGCGACTTCCCGCAGCAGTTGCAGCTCCCGGCAATCACGGCTCCGAACAGCCAGTCGACAACGAATATCTCGACGACGCCAAGAGCCATCTCCCACAGGGGCATGTCCGATCGCATGATCGTCGTGACATCGACACCGTGCATCAGGCTATTGAAAAACCGAATCGCAACGTCCTGCGGAACCTTCATCATCACGAAGAAGCAGCCCAGGTAGGAAACGGCACAAGCAACCGCAACTGCGGAACCGAAACGGGGAATGCTGAGCTAACTCATCGCGGCGCTCCAGATGCATGGCCTGAATATATCGTCATCAGCAATCACAAGAATCGGTATCATGTGGACAACGATGGCAACGAAAAACCGCAACGCCCAATCGCCTTGAGTGACGTGAGCGTTGCGGTTCTAACGAGGCCGTCTGAAATCTGGTCGGTCTATTGTTTCGAGTGCTGGTGGTCGTGACCATGCAGCATTCCGGCTTTCTTCAGCTTCTCGGCTTTCGCAAGAGTGCCGGACGGATCGGTAGTTGCCTTCTTCGAGCAGCCTTTGCAACAGAGATAAATCGGCTTGCCTTTGACCTCCAGCTTGATTGGTTTCCCCATCGAGCCGAGGAAGCTGGTGTCTGCGACAGCGCAATACTTCTGAGCTTCGATGGCCATTCGCTCGGTCATCGGGAGCTCCGCCAGAGTTTTTGTTGCGTCACGCAGTTTGGCTACGGTCTTCACCGTTTTTGCCCCGCGTTTGACGGCTTCGTCCTTGCAGGCTCTGCAGCAGAGGAAGACTGGCTTGCCATCAATCGACACTTTCACCGGAGTGCCCATCATGCCGAGGCGGTCGTAGGTCATGATCGGGCAAAACCGTTGTGCCTTCGCTGATTTCTGATCTTCGACGGGCAAGGCCGAAAGCGCTTCAGTGATTCTCTTTTCTTTCTGCATCATCGATTCATGATCATGCCCTTTCTTGGCATGGTCGTGACCTTCGTCAGCCGAGACAGAGCCGGAAACAAAACTGACCGTGGCAACTGCAACGGCGAGCAGAAGCATGAGCGCGGATCGTGCAATCTTCATTCGGGGGAATCCTTTGTTCGGAACCGAGGTGAACTGTCCATCGTCGCCCGCACAGAAAATCGCACGGCGTCGCAACGATGGAGAACCAGGTTACATTGCCGCTTTAGATGCGGATTGAACCAGTTTCTTCACGGACTGTCCGAAAACGTTTCGGTGACGCTTTTGTCACGCGATTCGGGCTGGCAGCCATCGGGCTGCTTTAGTGATGGCTCGGCCTTCATTTCCATCATCAGAAAGTAGTTCAACCCCGTTCGGATGACAGCAACCGCTGCCAGCTTTCCGATGTGGTCCCAACTGGGCGATACGGCAGTCCCAAGGATGTCGGCACCAAGCTGGAACTCCAACGCCAGCGAAAGATACCTCGCAAGAATCAGTCGCGTTGGAGCAAAGTCTTCCGGCTGTCCGCTCGCAAAACTGCGGATCAAAGGGACGATGGCCACGCACACGCCAATTGTGACCAGTGTGGCACCAAGAATCTCGATTGCGAGTTGTATCCATCCCACGACCCAAATGACGTTTTGCTCAATCAGGCTGGTTTCAGGCATGACTCGTCATCCTCAATGATGCTTGTGCCACGAATGCTGTTTTATTCAGTATTTTCATGGTTGAAATCCTCCTGTTGACAGGTTTGTTGCGTACCGAATCCGGCACGGCAAGGCGGTGAATGTCGACGCACCCTTCAATACCCTGTCAGGGTATGTTATGCTTGTGATTCCGGGGAGTTGCGCCAGCGACGTCCGTTTTCGCGGTGCGGCGATGAGCGTGCGTGCATTCCCGATGATGCACATGGGTTTTTCGACGGGGACCAATCCGGCAACCGACGCTCGACTACCGCAACGCAGCCGACCGAGAACGATTGCGTTTTCGCAAGGCATCTGCTGTGCTGTAACCTTCGACGCCCTGCGTGCGGATTCCTTCACTGGAATATATGAGATTGCACAAGCAGACTCGCTGCACTTCTCGCGGTGGGGCATGTTGACTCGTGCTGACAACGGAGGTCACGCGTTTGGATGAAGCGAGCCAAGAAGACAGCGACACGACGATTCACAATGCGACTTCGATTGCTTCCACTCAGCAATTGGTCGATGACTGTCTCGCGGGTGATCGCTGCGCGATGCAACAGCTTTACGAGCAATGCAGCGACGACGTCTACGGCTTGATGATCCGTATGGTCGGCAGGCAGGATGCCGACGATCTGACGCAGCAGGTGTTCCTGACGATGTTTCGCAAGCTGCACCAGTTCAATGGACAGTCGAAACTGGAGACGTGGCTCTACCGGCTGGCAACGAATGAAGCCTTGCAGCATCTTCGCCGAACCAAGCGACGCTCGACTGCTCCTCTTGTTGGTGAACCGGAGGTGAGCGATGCAGACCCCATCGTTGCCAACGAAGAGGTGCAACTGATTGAGAAGGCAATGTTGTGCCTCGAACCGGAACTGAGAGCTATTCTGCTCCTCAAGGAGCAACAGAACCTGTCCTACCGCGAGATCGCAGAATCGACAGGCATTCCGGAAGGCACCGTTGGATCGCGACTCAATCGCGCACGAAAAGAGCTTCGCGAAGTTCTCGCAAAGCTCGGATGGGAGTGAATCTGCTGTCAGGCGGCCGGGATGATCAGCCGCTGTAGGGACAGCCGACAGTGCGTTCTATCTGAGCGATCGTGCCGGCAAGTGTGGCCTCAATGCGGGCCAGTTGTGTCTCAAACATCAGCAGTTCGCGGTACGTCTCAATCAGCGAGAAGAAGTCGGTGCGCTTGCCGCGATAATCAGAAATCGACAGCTTCAATGTGTCTTCAGATCGCGGAATAATGCGATGTTCGTAGATTCCTTCCTGCTCTACCAGGGCATCTGCCTGAGCGATGAGTCGACGAAGTTTGCCCTGAATCGCATCACGTTCAGCTTCCAGTCGCTGAGCTGAACTGCTGGTACGCTGCGCGGCTTCGTGGATGCCGGCGTTGATTTTTTCACGCCAGACAGGAAGCGTGACTCCTACCACGAAGCTGATGTTGTCGCGACCGTTGGCAACCGGACTGATGACGTTGGTATCATCGTTGATGATCGAATAATTCAAACCGACGTTGAAGTCCGGGTACTTTTGCAGGCAGGCAAGCCGTTGCTTCTGGCGGTCACGCTGAATTTCCCACGACAAGGCACGAAGTTCCGGACTGCACTGTTCGGCAAGAGCAAGCAGCTCGTCGAGATGTCCGGGTACGTTGGTCAAGCCGATGTCCTGCTCCGCCTCGGGAATCAGTGACACCGGCTGCTGCAGCAAAGCAGCCAGATCGGCCTGAGCCTGCTCCTTCTGTCTTCGCAGGTCGGCAAGCTGGTCGTCCAGCCGATCTGCTTCCAGTTGCGCACGCAGAACATCCTGTTGGGTACCCCCACTCTTGTAGCGAGCCTCAGCGACCTGCGTCAGATCATCCACAAGTTCGCGAGTTTCGTCGATGATCGTGATAGCCCGTGTTGCAAACCAGACTTCGTAGTAGGCAAGCCGCACCGATTCCGTGATCTCTCGTTCGATGCGATCGACTTCGGCGTGAGCCATCTGCACTTCCTGGCTGGCGATCGCCGCTTTCGTACTCAGTTTCTCCGGCCACGGCACGCCCTGCGAAATCTGAAACTGATGCCCGACGCGACCGCCCGCTGTCTGCAGCGCTTGATCCTGAAGGGGCCAGAACGTGTTGTTGAATTTTGGGTCGGGCAGCGCACGTAGCTGCGGAATCACAAACGAAGCAGCCGAGACGCGATTCCGGGCTGCAAGCACCCGGGGATGATTCGCGAGTGCAGTAGAAACGAAGTAGCTGACGGGTTGCTGAGTGACACTGACATTGCTGGCAATGCCCAGCGGGTGTGGCTCGGTAGGTTCGACGGTCCTTCCCACTGCCTCTTCCTCTGTCGTCTCGGGAGCCTTGTCTTCGGCCGCGTCATCGCCGACGTCAGGCTTTTCCGATTCCGTGGACTGGAGAGCGAGACGCAACGGTGAAACGTTGCCCCGTTCTTCGTCGTGGCAGACGGTTCGCAGTGGCAATTCAGGCCTGGATGTCGACGCATTCAGTGTGTTCTGAGAACCTCCATCCCGGCTGCCGACTACGGCCCGGCTCACTGGGCTCGACTGCGATAATTCGGGATGCAAAGAATCACGAGATGTTGCACAGCCAGCAACGGAGAATGCCATGAGTACCACAAGCAGCCGCCGATTACGGATCTTCGTAGATGGCCCTGAAAGTCGAATTTCCATAAATCGCTGCTCCGCAGACTGCAAAAAACTGGCTTTCCTGCCGGCTGTGAAAAATTGGGCTTGTACCAATCGGCAAAAACTCCGATATAAGCCGTATACCGTCACAGGGTATATCATCGGACAGCATCGAAAGAAACTTCCGCACAATTCACATGGCTCGCGTAACCCACATCGCCGTCAATCTTTTACTCATCGTCGCCGTGACGATGCAGCCGGGATTGACGTACGGAATTCAGAGGGGCTGTTCCTCTGGTGTTTCAGCGGGATTGATGTGTGGGGGGTGCGGTTGTTGCGAGGTTCGATCGGAAACTGCCAGATGCCCTTGTTGCATTGGAAAAGCGACGCAGGAAGACGACGGATGCTGCGGGGATGACCGCCAGAATCGGGATCACGCCGCAACTTCTGCCGAAGATCCCGTTGCGGGAGCGGAACTGAAGAATGGCACCACTCCTGAAGAGGTTGCAGATGCAAAGCAACGCTCCAGCGATCGTGTTCCGCAGGCTCAGGCTGACGAAATCGTTGCACTCGCAGCAGACTGCCCCTGCGTGACGGCTCCCAGGCCGATTGACGCACCAGTGCCTCGCTCTCCTGCTACGGAGTTGCGAGAGGTGTTGACAGTGGATGTCGCCAGAATCGGTGATGGACCAGAGTTTGAACGACCACCGCTCTCGGGCGCCTTCGAGTTCGCGCGTCGCCCCATGGTGCACTGCTCCTCGCAGATTGCTTACTGCGTCTGGCGGTTGTAGCCCGCTGCCTCTGCGGGGTCCTGCGCGCTTGACGCAGCGACCGTCCGAATCACCAGTTGCACTGAAGATATTGACTGCTGCAAGTTCCGCACGCAGTTCCGTCTGCTTGATGCAACGTCCCAGAGTGCAATGAATGCAGCGAAATGCTGCGCGACGTGGACCACTGTTCTCCAATCGCGCACCACCCGGGTACCCCCACAATCATTTGGTCTATCGGTCACGTAAGTCACGAGAATAGCCATGACGCACGACGAAAAAGCAACACCGGTTGACAGGCAGGATGCCATCAATCCGCCGGAATGCGAGAATTTCGATGCAGCCTCTGATGCGCTCCCGAATACAGATCCGTCCGCGTCGGACGACACGGAAGAGTCGCTCGGTGAAGCCGGACAGGAAGGCGAAGCATTTGAGGCGGCAATTGCAGGATCCGAAGCCACGGCCACAAAACGCTCGACCGCAGATTCCGAGACTCGACTTGGTGGTTGGACATGGCTGATTCGTTTTTGCGTGAAATCCGCAGGTGTTGTCGCCGTTGCAGCGGCGCTGTTGTTTCTGATCGGTTTCGCCCAGCGAATTGACTGGGTTACGGCTGATGGCTTTTCCGGCTCGTCAGGCGGGAACCCCGCAGAAACTGGTGGGGCTGGCGAAGACAAGAGATACATCTGCCCCATGATGTGTACTCCGCCTTCGACTGAACCGGGACGGTGCCCTGTCTGTGCGATGGAACTTGTCGAAGCGACCAGCGGTGGAGGCGGTGACGGAATCTCCGTCACCATCGAAGCGTCTGCTCGCAGGCTCGTTGGGATTCAGACCGCGATGTCGAAGATGGGGCAAGTCACTCGCACGATTCGCACCATCGGTTCCATTGATTTCGATGAAAGTAGACTGTCCACAATCTCGGCATACATCGACGGACGATTGGAAAAGGTGTACGCCGACTACGCAGGCGTTGAAGTCAGTGAAGGCGACGATCTGGCGTTGATCTACAGCCCACAGCTTTACTCCGCTCAAACCGAATTCGTCACCAGCCTTGAAGGCAGTTCCTCGAAACGCTTCCAGATTGGCGACAGCAATTTGCAGGACATGGCTCGCGAGAACCTCAGCGAGTTGGGCATGACAACCGACCAGATCGAGTCGCTTCGTGAGAGCCGCATACCGCAGTCCCGTATTCGCATCAAGTCACCTCAAAGCGGAACCGTGATCGAGAAGACGGCTGTCGAAGGCGACTACGTCAAGACCGGCCAGAAGCTTTATCGGATTGCCGACCTGACTTCTGTCTGGTTGATGCTGGATCTGTTTCCCGACGATGCCGCAACCGTTCGATTTGGCCAGCAGGTCGAATCCGAAATTCAGTCCATGCCCGGCGAAGTCTTTACCGGGCGAGTGGCATTTATTGACCCCACTGTGAACAAGAAAACTCGCACCGTGCGAGTTCGCGTCGAAGTCATGAACTTTGATGGCAAACTGCGACCCGGCGATTACGCCACGGCTCGCATTACCGTTCCTGCAATTCCAACCAAGCTGGTCTACGACCCGGCACTGTCCGGCAAGTACATCAGTCCGATGCACCCACAGGTGATCCGCGACGAGCCGGGAAATTGCCCGCTCTGCGGAATGGACCTGGTGCCGACCTTGCAGCTCGGCTACGGCACCGAACCGCAGCCCGAACAACGCGTTGTCACAGTCCCGCGCGACTCTGTTCTGCTGACCGGCGACAGCGGCGTCATCTACGTCGAAACCGAACCCGGTCGATTTGAGATTCGACGAGTCTCCGTTGGCCCGATGAATGACGACGAAGCTGTGATCATCGAGGGATTGGCCGCAGGGGAAACCGTAGCCACCGGCGGCAACTTCCTGATTGACTCACAAATGCAGCTTGCGGGTAACCCATCATTGATGGACCCAACCAAAGCGCCGAGCCATTCGCCGGGGCCACTCGTGCTGCCTGATTCCGAACCGGTCATGCTGGCTGGCAAGTCAGCGAGTGATTTTGACAAAGCCTATGACGCTTACTTTGAAATCCAGTGTGCGATGGCTGCGGACCTGACTCCTCCACCCGTTGCCCTGAACACTCTCCTGGATTCCCTGTCGCGTTTAGAAATGGCCGCCGACGTTCCAGACAATGCTCAGAAACAACTCGCCAGGTCCCGCAGAGCCGCATTGAGAATGGATGGCTCGCTGGAGACTGCCCGTGAAGCGTATCGGGCAGTCAGTCACGGGATGCTGCGAGCCGCAATCGACGCTCGCGGACCCAGGACAGCGAAAGCGCTGACTCACTACTACTGCCCGATGGTTCCCGGTGGCGGAGGTGACTGGATGCAACCGGGCGGAGAACTTGCCAATCCGTATTGGGGCGACGAGATGCTTCGTTGCGGTGAAGTCGTCCGCGACATGGCAGTCGCAAAGCCAGATTCGGCTCCATCCATTGCTCGAATGCCGAATTAGGAGAAGCACGATGCTCAACATCATCATTCGATTTTGCGTGAAAGAGCCTTGGCTTGTTCTGCTACTTGCGATCGGCACAAGTGTCGGCGGCTGGTTCGCTTATCAGTCGGTTCCGATCGACGCGATTCCCAACGTCGGTGAAAACCAAGTCATTGTGCTGACGCCGTGGCCCGGTCGGTCACCGAAAGACATCGAAGACCAGGTGACTTATCCGCTCAGCGTTTCGCTGCTGGCCGTGCCCGGAGCCGAATCGGTTCGCGGCAAGAGCATGTTCGGCTACAGCTTTGTGCAGGTGACCTTCAAAGACGAAATTGACTTCTATTGGGCAAGAAGTCGCGTTTCGGAACAACTTGGCACAGCGGCATCTCAGTTGCCGGACGGAGTTGTTCCCCAGCTGGGACCGGACGCAACCGGGCTGGGACAAATCTACTACTACACCTTGAAGCCTCCCAAAGATGGAATGGGCCTCGCCGACCTGCGTAGCATGCAGGACTTCGTCATCAAGTACGAGTTGCAGGCCGTCGAAGGAGTCAGCGAGGTCGCTTCCATCGGTGGATATGTTCGCCAATACCAGATTGAAGTTGACCCGGACAAACTTCGATTCCATGACGTGCCACTCGACGCGTTGGCGAAAGCCATCAAGGGTTCCAATGTGGATGTTGGAGCGAAAACTGTCGAAACCACCGGAATGGAGTACATCGTTCGCGGCAAGGGATTCCTTGGAACGGACGGTGATCAGCGAAAGGCCATTCGCGATATCGAAGAAACCGTCATCATGCAGCGAGCCGGCGTGCCTGTTCACGTTCGCGACGTGGCCAAGGTTCAGCTTGGGCCGGACTTTCGCAGAGGAGCACTCGACTACAACGGAGCCGAAGCGGTCGGTGGCGTCGTAGTGATGCGTTACGGCGAGAACCCTCGCGTGGTCATTGACCGCGTGAAGGAAAAGATTGCCCAGATCGAACCGGCACTCAAAGGCGTCACGATTCATGGCGTTTATGACCGCACCGGCCTGATCAATGAAACGATGGCCACACTCACGCATGCTTTGCGTGATGAGATTCTCATCACCGCCGTCATCATTTTGCTTTTCCTGCTGCACATTCGCAGCAGCTTTATCGTTGCAATTTGTCTTCCGGCTGCTGTGCTGATGTCGTTCATCGCCATGCATGTCGTCGGCGTCGAATCGAACATCATGTCGCTGGCTGGAATCGCCATCGCGATTGGGACGATGGTCGATATGGGAATCATCGTTTCCGAGAACATCTATCAGCATCTGGCAGATTGGGAGAAGCGGCAGGCTGATGACGAAGCAATCAGTATTGAGAGCCGCAAGAACCGAGTGGATGTCGTCTACGAAGCGGCAATTGAAGTCGCTCCGGCAGTCGTAACGGCTGTGGCAACAACCATCGTCAGCTTTTTGCCGGTCTTCTTCCTTACGGGGCGAGACTATCGGCTTTTCTCACCGCTGGCCTACACAAAGACATTTGCAATCGCAGCCGCGATGATCACCGCCGTGACAATTGTTCCGGCGATGTCACGATTGATGCTTCGCAGTGCCAGGTACCGAAAACGCACCGCATTGGTTGCGGGCATTGGCTTTGCCGGATTGCTTGGTGCGGCCGCTCACTTCATGTGGGGAGGACGGCTTGCTGCTCACTTTGGAGTCGATGCATGGATCGTAACGGTACTTGCCACAGTTGTCGGATTCATCTTTGCATGGCAATTGCTGAGAGAACGCATACGTCCCATTGAGGAAATACCTTCCAGCCGATTCGTTCGCTGGATGTACGCTGCTCGACTGCGGCAGGCACTCAATCACAAGATACTCGCCCTGTCCTTTCCCGCACTGTTACTGGTCGTTGGTGTTGGAGCATGGATCGGAATGCCAACGGTACTGCGACCCGTTGAAAAAGTCGCCAATGTCTTCGGAGCTGACCTGAATCAGTTTCCCGGCTATGTCGATGCGAAGCACGTTTTCACGGGACTCCAGAGCGATGACTGGATTGCGCTGGATGAAGGCAGCTGGTTCTACATGCCAACGCTTTATCCTGCCGCCAGCTTTTCACAGGCGATGCAGGTGTTGCAGACTCAGGATGTACTGATCGGGCAAATTCCCGAAGTCAAAGATGTGCTTGGGAAAATCGGTCGTGTCGAATCGGCGCTCGATCCAGCGCCCGCCGCGATGGTCGAAACCTACGTCATGCTCAAACCTGAGAGTGAGTGGAGAGAAGGCGTCACGCCTCGCGATGTTTGGGATGAGATCAACAGAGTCGCGACACTTCCCGGCGTGACTCCAGCATCTGCTCTGCAACCGATTGAAGGCCGAGTCGTGATGCTGCAATCAGGCATCAAAGCACCGATGGCCATTCGCGTCTACGGCGACAAACTCGACACGCTGGCCGATGCTGCAATGGATGTCGCTGCCACATTGAAGACCTCGCCACTGGTCAATGCCGGAACCGTCAATCCAGATATTGTGCTCGGCAAACCGTACATCGAATTCACGGTCAACCGCGAAGCCGCATCCCGCTACGGCATGAGTGCTTCGATGGTCAATCAAGTGATTGAAACAGCGCTCGGCGGAATGAACCTTATCAAAACTGTTGAGGGTCGCGAACGTTATCCCGTTCGCCTCCGATACAACCGGGACCTTCGGGAACGCATTGATCAACTGAGCCGTCTACCCGTTGTCACGCATAGCGGTGCGGTAGTGCCACTTGAGGAACTCGCAACGCTGGAGACGACTTGGGGACCGGGGGCAATCAATAGTGAGAACGGTCGGCTGGTGGCACACGTGTCGTTCATGACAAATGGAGCCAAGGGTGATTTGGAATCAGTGACCGCTATTGAAAAACAACTTCGTGAAGCTCAGTTACTTCCACCGTCTGATCCCAACCAGCTCGCCTTGCCCGCTGGCTACTCGTTGGAGGCCGTCGGCAGTTTCCGCAATCAAATCGAAGCAAATACGAGACTGATGTGGATTATCCCGGTGGTCATCATGATCAACCTGCTGCTGATCTATTTCGAGTTCCGCAACCTGCCAATCGCAATGGCAGTCTTTACCGGCATCCCCGTGGCTTTCGCCGGAGGAATGGTGCTGGTGGCGTGGATGGAAGTCGAACTGAATACCGCCGTCTGGGTCGGGTTCATCGCCTTGTTTGGTCTGGCCGTTGATGATGGAGTCGTCATGGCAACTTACATTCATCAGTTGCTGAAGCGACGCAAAGTCAGCAACGTAGAGGAGATTCGCAACACCGTCTATGACGCCGGTCTGAAACGGATTCGGCCTTGCGTTATGACAACGGTGACGACACTCGCCGCATTGGTTCCGGTGTTGATTGCCACCGGACGCGGAGCCGACGTGGCTCGAGCGATGGCCATACCCGTATTCGGCGGCATGCTGGCCGAACCGTTCACCTCGTTCATCGTGCCAACGCTCTATTCTGCCTATCTGGAAACCAAGATGCGTTTTGGTTTCAGTGACCCGTTGTGGGAAGGCACTGAAGGCATGCCTGCTATTCAGGAGGAGGAACTCATGAATGCTGCCTGAAATAAAGTTGGACAGTCCGTGAAGAAATCATTCCTTCAAGCATCCAAGTGTCACGGAGACCCTTGGAATACACCACCCTCAGGCATTACCGGGAGAACAAGGATGACAATTCCCTCGATCAGACAGCCTGCACTGGCATGGATGCTGGTTGCTGCTGCTCCGCTTATCGTCAACGCTCAGTCTCAGCACGAAGCACACGGCCACCGGCACGCTATGCCGAACGAACAGTCTGCTCCGCAACGCGGGCCGAATGGTGGCACCATTCGGCCGTCTGGCGGACTTCAACTTGAGACCGTTGTAACCCAGGGCGGGATCAAGGTGTTCGTCTTTGACCGCAACGGTCAGCCTGTTTCCGTTGAACGAGGTCGCGGTGCCGCGTCATTGCGTGTCGCAGGTAATGCCAAGCGATATCGCTACGACCTGTTGCCGGATGGAAAAGGAGCGTTGACAGCACCGGTCAATCTTTCTCAGATCGCCGGGCGACAAATAGAGGTTGATCTGCAGCTAATCGGTCTGCCCGGATCGGGCACCCGCCCATTAGCACTTTCCGAAGTCGCTACCGTTCCGGCCAGTGAGCAACAACTTGCCGCCGCTGCAATCGCACGGCAAAAAATCTGCCCGGTCAGCGGTAAGCCGCTGGGCAGTATGGGACAGCCGGTAGCGGTGAATATCAATGGCCAGACCGTCTACGCCTGTTGTGGCGGCTGCGTCGAAACGATCAGGTCAAATCCGGCGAAGTACGCGGCGGGACGACCAGAGATTGTTGTCACATCAGCAACAGCCGCCGACAGGTCACTGATCGCCAGGCAAGCAAAATGCCCGGTAATGGATGAACCCCTGGGGAGCATGGGAGGCCCCATCAAAGTCATGGTCGGCGACAAGCCCATCTTTCTGTGCTGCAAAGGTTGCATCAAGAAGATCCAGGCAGAGCCAGCCAAGTACCTGGCGATGGTCTACGGCAACCAACCGCAAAGCCATTCGATCGCGGCATCTGGCGAACAAGCTCGTCCCGGTGTCTTCAAAGTCACATCCGCCGACGCTCCATTTATCGCCGCCCAAGAGAAATGTCCTGTGATGGACGAACCGCTCAACGCAATGGGCGGACCGTATCGTGTGAACGCCAACGGAAAAGCGATTTACATTTGCTGCCCCGGCTGTGCGAAGAAGATCGCCGCCGAGCCAAAGAAATACCTCGACGTGCTGGCTCGACAAGGCGTGACTCCACCTCCTTTGCAAACGCAGAATACAGCAACAGTGGTTCCGGCTGGAAGCGATCAAGTTCGACCGGGCGTGTTCAAAGTCACATCGGCTGATGCACCGTTCGTCGCTGCCCAAAAGAAATGCCCGGTGATGGACGAGCCACTCGATGCGATGGGCGGACCTTACAGAGTCAACGCCGACGGCAGAGCCATCTACATCTGTTGCCCCGGCTGTGCGAAGAAAATCGCCGCCGAGCCGCAGAAGTACCTGACCGTTCTTGCACGGCAAGGAGTCAACGCACCGGTCATCCGGTAATCCGGTAATGAAACACGGCGTGGTGACCTGCCGAACGATTCGCGGGGGCGGTGTCCTGTGGACTTACGCTTTTGGGTGTGATGAAGCATCACGCCGTCCCTGCCCTTTTTACCACGACAAACGACAGGGATGTCATTTAAGTCCAGGCCACTCCACGTCGGGGCCGTTTTCGCTTCACGACCACCGCGCGGAGCCTGGCGGGTTGATTTCTGACGAGTCACCACGGTCCCGAATAGGAATCACACTCACGCACCGCTCAACCTGGCGACCAGCAAAGTTGTGTCGTCAAATGGCGCCCGAGTTTGACGGTGCTTTGCAAATGCCTCGGAGAACTCGTTGACCAATTGTTGAGTGTCGGTTGCCGATGAGTTCTCCATCACCTGGCTGACCCGTTGAGTACCAAACTGATTGTCCTCTGGATCGAACATTTCGGTGACTCCATCCGACACGAGTACGATCGTTGTCCCGTCTGCAACCGTCACAGAGTTCTCCGTAAGTGTCATCTCCGCGTCGACGCCCAGCAAGAGGCCGCTGGCTTCGAGACGCTGAACCGGTTGACCTGGCTGACGAATAAACGGAAGCTCGTGCCCGGCATTTGCGAAAGTCAGTGTCATCTGCGGGCGATCGACCAGGATGATCACCATCGTGGCAAAATGCCCTTCCATGATAATCTCTTCATATCGCCTGTTGATGCGATGAAGAATCTCAGCCGGGCTATTCGTTACCTCAATTGCCTCGAGAACCAATGCCTTTATCACCGTCGCGGCCATTGCAGCGGGCACACCGTGGCCAGACACATCCGCCAGACAAAGCAGGCATTGATTTATGCCCAGAGGAATCACGTCGTAATAGTCACCACCCACATCGTCCGCCGGCTCAAATAGTTCGGCCGTTTCGATACCGTTGACGGCTCCGTTTGTCGGCCGCAGACGCTGCTGGATGTCGCGAGCCTTCTTCATGTGAAAGCGTCGGTCGCGTTCCGCTTCCGCCAGCTTCCTCGTCATCGTATTGATCCGCTCCGACAGGTATATGAGTTCTTGACAGCTACGCTCGTCAGCTTTGGCATTCAGATCACCATCGCCGATGAGGCCAAGTGTGATGACCAGTCGCCGAAGTGGCCTGGTGACGACACGATGCAGCACATGCTGCACCATCAAACCCGCAAGAGCTCCCGCGAAAAGCACGGCGATGATCTGCCGAAGCAATTCCTGTCGCGCGTTTCGAAGAACCGATTCTTCGGCCTCAGAGACATATATTGTGCCAAGTGGTCCGTCAAACTTCGCCACGACTAACGAATTCGAATCGGAGGAAGACTGACTATCGTGATTCGTCGCTTCTCGCATCGATCGAAACATGTCGTGCGATGAACGACCGTGTGATCGAGCCTGCAGGGAAATGCCCTGCCAGTCGACGGCAATGTGATGTCCGGGAGACTCAGTGGTATTCATCCGAGCGCAGACGTCGTCAATCAACTTCTGAATTGATTCATCGCCACGATTGGCGATGGCATCGACAGACTCGTAGATGGTCTTTGCCTCTTCCGTCAACGCGACCTGTTTCTCCAGCCTCGCATCACGAAGTCTCAGCCCATGTCCCAGAGTCAGAAACAAAATGACAACCAGCAGAAGCAGAGCATTGACCGCGAGCATCAACTGCTCACGAAGCGGAAGTCGTTCCCAATATGCGAGACGCATTTGCTGCCGAGTCTCCTGTTTGCAACGGTGCGTGTTTCCGCACGGTCTGATGCGTGAGACATCGGTTTCTTCAGAGAATCTGAAAAATCACCCGCTGTCCAGCGGACAATGTCGAGGAGCCATCGTGCGGTATGTCCGAGACTGCAGGTCGTCAGGCAGCTTGTCGAAACTGACCGGCTACCCGGAAGTAGATGCCGTTTGGGCCAGGGATCGACGGAATGGAGGCAATCGAAAGATCAGGTCGCAAATGGATCCTGCCATTCTCGGCCCCTTGCGAGAGTCGCTCAGTCGATGCACTGCCCACCGATGGCTTCAGCGATGTGCTGTGCATTCATCGCTCGTTAAGGCGGGTCCGTCTCCAGACAGATCCGCAGCACGCTCTGACTGTTGTCAACAACAATCCGACGAACGCAGCACTTCATTGAATTGACGCCGCTCAATCAATCACACCAGCGTACTTGCGAAAGAGTTTGATCAACTCTTCCAGTTTCTGATCACGGTCCGCATCATCGTTGTTCTTCATCGCTTCCATGACGCAGGTTTTCAGATGATTCTCAAGAACAATCTGCCCAACTTTGGCGAGCGCACCTGTCGCCGCTGAAATCTGCATCAAGACGTCAACGCAGTATTCCTCATCGTTGATCATCCGGCCCACCGCCTCAACCTGGCCGTTGATTCGCCGAATACGGTTCAGAACTTTCTTCTTTTCGTCATCTTCAAGCATCAATATTGTCCATAGGGCTGCTTTTGCAGTCGTTAGGCAACTTGCATTCCAGCCATCTGACAGACGCAAGCGGAGAGTCTAACTCCTCGCCAGCATTGCGCACAGGATCACCAATTCTGCTCTTGATTGCATTCATCGAATCATGCCTTTTCGACATAATCTCTGATCATTCGCAATTTGTTCTAAGCCAAACGTGCCGTTCGCAGTCGCAGTGCATTTGCGATGACTGAGACGCTGCTGAAACTCATCGCGGCAGCCGCGATCATTGGACTGAGCAATACACCGAAAATCGGGTACAGCAGTCCAGCCGCAACGGGCACGCCCAGTGCGTTGTAGATGAATGCGAAAAACAGGTTCTGCCGGATATTGCTCATCGTTATGCGGCTGAGGTTGTTTGCCGCTGCGAGGCCTCGCAAATCGCCGCCGACCAATGTCACGCCTGCTGACTCGATGGCGACACCGGTTCCCGTTCCCATCGCGATTCCGACGGTTGATTCGGCCAGTGCTGGAGCATCGTTGATTCCGTCTCCCGCCATCGCCACAACTTTGCCTTCGTCTTTCAGTCGCTTCACAAATTCGTGTTTGTCTTCTGGTGAAACGCCTGCATGAAATTCGTCGATGCCGAGCTTTTCCGCAACGGCCTTCGCAGTCGGCTGGGCGTCACCGGTCAGCATCACAACTTTCAAGCCAAGTCCGTGAAGTGTCTCCAGGGCCGCTGGTGTGCTTTCCTTGATCGGATCTGTAATCGCCATGATGGCGGCAAGTTTGCCGTCTACTGCGATGAAAATGACCGTTGCTCCTTCCGATTGGTGGTCCGTGGCTCGTGCTCTTCCCGCATCCACTCCGTCGATTGACTGATCATCGAGCAAGTCCGCTTTGCCAATCAACACTTGTTGACCATCAACACTCGCCTGAACTCCACCGCCGGTGATGCTGTTGAAATCAACGGCATCGGGGACTGACAATTCGTCGCTCTTGGCCCTTCGGATCACTGCCTGAGCCAAAGGGTGCTCGCTTTGAGCTTCTACGGCAGCAGCAAGTTTGACGACTTCCTTTTCATTCCAATCACCAAATGTCTCGATGCCTGTCACTTCGGGACGCCCCTGAGTCAGCGTGCCGGTTTTATCAACGACAACCGTATCCACCTTCTCCATCACTTCGAGGACTTCAGCATTCTTGATGAGCACGCCTTCTTTCGCCCCACGACCGACGCCTACCATCACCGACATCGGTGTTGCCAAGCCCAAAGCGCAAGGACATGCGATGATCAGCACTGCTACCGCCGCAACAAACGCATGAGCCAACCGAGGCTCCGGCCCAAACATTGACCAGCCAATGAAAGCCAAAATTGAACAGACGATCACAGCCGGGACGAAGTACCGCGACACCACGTCGACCAGTTTCTGAATCGGGGCACGACTTCGTTGAGCTTCGGCCACCATCTGCACAATGCGATGCAATACGGTGTCACCTCCAACGCCTACGGCTTTCATCACCAAAGCACCAGTTTGATTCAACGTGCCGCCGGTAAGCTCGTCACCTTCGCTCTTCTTCACCGGGATCGGTTCACCGGTGAGCATCGACTCATCAACACTGCTGCTTCCGCTGACAACTGTCCCATCGACCGGCACTTTTTCACCCGGTCGCACGCGAAGTTGATCGCCTTTATGAACATCGCCGAGTGCAATCTCCTCCTCGCCATCATCCGTAATTCGATGAGCCGTCTCGGGAGCAAGCTGCATCAATTCTCGAATCGCTCCGCCGGTCTGTTGCCGGGCACGTAGTTCCAGCACCTGTCCCAGCAAAACCAGCGTGATGATGACCGCCGCAGCTTCAAAGTAGAGTGGCGGTTTGCCGTTTTCAAAAAACGCTTCGGGGATCATTGCCGGAAAGAGCACAACGAACAGGCTGAACAGAAACGCCGCCAGCGTCCCCACCGCAATCAGAGAGAACATATTCAGGTTCATCGTGCGAAACGACTTCACACCGCGAACCAGGAGCGGCCAGCCACACCAGAACACAACGGGCGTTGCCAGAGCGAATTGTAACCAGCCGAAAACGTTGTCTGTCATCGCCTGGGCGAGATTCCAACCGACCATTGGTCCCATCGCCAGTATCAGCAGTGGGACTGACAGAACCACCCCGACCCGGAAACGACGTTTCATGTCATGGTACTGTTGCTCGTCGCCTTCATCCGTCATGTCAACGAATTTCGGCTCGAGGTCCATACCACAAAAGGGACAGTCTCCGGGACCAACTTGCTCCACCTCAGGGTGCATTGGACAGGTGAAGATTGCGTCCGGTTCGCTGACAGCGTTCTTAACAGCGGGCCCTCCGGCTCCCCCATGCGAGCAACAGCTATGCGCGGAGTCAGAGCCTTCCTGTCGCTCGGCTTCACGCCGGGCAGCATCAGCGAGCACCGCGAGGGGATCCTTGTCAAATTTTCGCTGACAGGACTCACTGCAGAAAAAGTAATCACTGCCCTGGTGCCGCGACGATCGTGCTGAGTCGGAATCGACCATCATGCCGCAAACGGGGTCAATTCTTTGAGCGTCCACTTCTTTCATGTTTCAGCCGCTGTCTTGTGATCCTGAATTCATTGTCAATCAAACGGTTATACCCCCATACGGTATACTGTTCGCTGGCAGAGACCAAGGGCTGATCGAGCGATTGCACTCCGCTTTCTCGCAGATTGCATGCTGGCGGACAGGCATCACGTTCTGCCCATGAGTCCGGGCGCACCTTCGTAATCGTGGTCGGTCGCCGTGCAGTCGTCATCGACGTCCCAGGGTGACTGCACCGCACATCCGGTTCAGCATTCATTGTATGCCCATGCCCTGGCGGCAGATCGTCATCTTCTGGCCTGAAGGAAAGACGCGGACGCACGATCGTGGTCGCCATCGACCAAGTTTGTGCCGTCTTTCCCGCTGAGAAGGGGACTCCCGAGCCCAGCGGCCGACGAACGGCACGTCTCCGTACCGCAGCATTGATGCCCCGCTGACTCAGCGCGCCGCCTTCAGAGCGAGCAGCGCTCGCATGGGGGCGATCGGCAATCGTTTCCTCCCCGAATGAAGATGACCAATCCCAAGCAGCTCGCGCAAATCACACCTGATGCACAATCGTGCTGAACGCGTGCTGGAGAGTGACGATGCAGCTCAAAAACCATACGGAGACGAAGGAATGACAAAGCAAATAAAGGAAGGAAACCACGAACCGAAGAGGGCACGTGGGTGACCTGAGCAGCATTGAAGAGCGGCTGGAGAGAATCGAACAGGTTCTCTCGTCGCTCAAGCTGCCAAAGAAGGAGAAGTACTTTTACACAACCAGCGAAGTCGCCGGACGCCTCGGGCTGTCCCGGTGGTATGTCCGTCGGCTTTGTTCGTTGGGTGAAATCAAGGCTGAGAAACAACCGGAGAATGGTCGCTTTCTGGTCTCAGCAAAAGAACTGGAACGCCTGGAATCCCGAAGAGATGTGCTCAAGGGATGAAGGGCGTTCAAACAAGGAGGAATGAACATGAAAGACAATGCAAAACCAGTGTTTGAGACCAAGCTGCGGCAGATCCGTGCTTCGGTCTTCAGAAATGAAACGAAAGAAGGTCGTACCTTCTTCAATACTCAGCTCGTGCGTCGTTACCGCAGCGGCGAGAACGAGTGGAGCAACTCCAGCCACTTCACCGGCAAAGAAGATCTGTTGATGGCCCGAGAGCTGATTGAGGAGGTTCTGGAGTTCCTCTCGAGGCAGGAGGGGTCTGGTCGAGAGGAGGTTGCATGAAGAAAGACGAACTGAAGACGAACGTTGTTCAGGACGAGGATAAGGAACAGAAGCAACCGGGAGCATGGATGTCGGGAGATGTCATCGAGGCACTCGACATCCTGTTGCGATTTCTCTGGACCAACGCAAGGCTCGAATGCGTCAGGAACAATGCAGTTGTTTCAGTCAGTTTGCCTCTTGTACGGGACGAACTGACCCGACTGGAATGCTGGCTCGGCAAGCACCATCTTCGCGGGCGGGGTAACCTGGAAGAGCGAATTGAACGGATTGTGAATTGTGAAGTTCTGGGCTTGAAGATTTATCACACCTGAGGCACCTGCGGTGCTGAAGTGCCCAGCGACGAGCTGCTCGCTTCGTCCCGGCCACCCCCAGATCGGTTGCTTCACGTTGGCCGTGCCAACAGAAAATACGGTGTTGGTCAAGCTGATTTGCTGTCAGCCAAAAGGAATGACTGCGATTGCATGCGCGGTCAGTTTTTTCGCCGGTTGAATCATGGATCGAGTGATATTTTGAATTCACGCTGAATTCATTTTGCGTGCATCGCCGCGATTTCCCCCTGTTTTCTGCTGCGAGACGCTCTGCTTTTGCGTGCACGAAATTTTTTTGCCCAGTAACTGTGGAGAACCCTTGTGAGTATGAATGACGCACCAAATGCTAGTCGTCAATACACCGTCCGTTTTTTGAAAGAAGACGACAAATGGCATCGACTGGCTTTCTCCCAGGCCCGCGCCGAGGGCTCGAAGTTTGCGCCGTGGATTGCCGCCAAGATAAAGGAATACGTAACCGGAACACTGCAGCCGTTTGGCAGCACGAATGCCGACCTTGCTCCGACTTTCGAATCAGGCTCCACGACCAGCAACGAATCCATCGACAAACTTCGCGAGGAGATCCACAGACTCGCCGCACAACTGAGTGAAGACAATTCAGAGCAAGCCGTGCAAGCAGTTGCCGCACTCACGGCAGCTGTCGAAAGGCTGGCGTGCGAGCAGCAGAATCTCTCCGATCAGCTCCGGAGGCTTCGGGAAGGAATGAAGCACTCGGTAGCCACCATCCTGACCCAACCAGATTTCAACATGCCAACCGCTCAAGAGTACGTTGACCAGGTGTTTCGGTGACTCATGTTATCCATCGTTCGCATGACAAAGGGCTCTGCCCGGTATTACCGTGACCTCGCCCGCTACTATCGAAAGGGGCGCGGCAAGGGTTATCATCCAAATGGGTCCGGGCCCGAGTTCCCGCCCGAGGCCGGCGGTATCGGTTTGACAACGACAAACTGCTTCAGTCGTTGGATTGGCAGTGCCGTGGAAGAACTTGGGCTCCACACACACAAAGAGATCGTTGGAACGCACTTTGAGCGACTCTGTGCCGGCTATCATCCATTTTCCAAGGAGCCACTCCTTCAAAATTCCGGCTCCGACAATCGATGTCCCGGCTGGGATTTCACCTTCTCGGCGCCGAAATCCGTGAGCATCGTGTGGGCCGCCGCCGACGCGCTGCTCAAGCGACAGATCATCGCTGCCCACGATCTCGCCGTTCAGTCCGCCGTT
>Ga0070727_10000550_pt1 | contig 45181 bp, 45 predicted proteins | sample tdAd472_FD_66722 | JGI IMG/M metagenome (GOLD analysis project Ga0070727, IMG submission 66722) | Marine sediment microbial communities from the Atlantic coast under amendment with organic carbon and nitrate - tdAd47.2 | ecosystem: Environmental > Aquatic > Marine > Coastal > Sediment | place... | reverse complement strand
ATCCCAGCGTTCCGGGGTATCGCCAAGCAGCTCCAGCGCTATCCTGTCGTCGGGCGCACCCGATCCGGCAAGCACATAAGCGGCCAGGTTGAACGGTGCCGGGCAGGGAAAAGTTGGGTTTACGGCCATGTGGCTCGGCTAAGCCCGGGGTGGGTGAAATGCAAGTTAGCGCCGGGGATTGTTCCACAATCTACCGGCTTCCGAACGGGCCTGTTGCAGTGCTATCCGGGCAAGCGCCTGCCCGGCGCCTTTCAGGCTTGGTTCCGGGCAGAAGCGAACAATCCAATCGTCATTTGAGGCAACAAGTGTGGTTAGTGGCCCGCCCGGGTCTTACTCCTCAAACCACCACACATCCGGCATGAACCCGATCCAGTCGCCGTAGATCTGTGTGGTCTCGGGCTTTCTCAGCTCTTTCACATGGGCCAGCCGCGACACCGGCGAATGCCAGAACGGGATCACATAGCGCCCGCTGGTCAGCACCCGGTCCAGCGCGCGTGTTGCGGCGACGAAGTCATCCTGGCTGGGCGCGGCGAGGATTGCATTGATCATCGCTTCCGCCGCCGGTGACTTCATTCCCATCCAGTTGCGCGACCCATCTTCATCCGCCGCCTTGGCCGACCAATAAAAATTCTGCTCGTTCCCCGGGCTCAGCGACAAGGATCGCCGGTAGACCGCCATATCAAAATCGAACGCGTTGGTCCGCTCACGCAATTGCGCCGCGTCGATGGCCGTGACCGTCGGGGTAATCCCCAACCGCTCCAGGCCCGAAACATAAAGATCAGTGATCTGCTGGTGCGAGGTTGTGCCCTGGTTCAACAGGATGTCGAAGGTGAACGCCTCACCGTTGGCATTGGCCATGACGCCGTCCTGAACGGTCCAGCCAGCTTGCTCCATCAGATCAAGTGCGGCGCGGATGCCCGCCCGGTTACGCTCGGTACCGTCACCTTCGGGTGGGGCATAACCCTCCAGCGCGCCGGGAAGCAGTTCCTCTGCGAAGGGTTCCAGCAATTCCAGCACGCGCCCCTCCGCTGGGCCGGTATCCATGCCCAACACCGAGTTTGAAAAGTATGAGGTAATGCGCGGTTGTTCGGCACCGTTCAGCGTCTGATTGATGAATTCGAAGTTGAACGCGTGCGTCAGCGCCTGACGCACTCGCCAGTCGGCGAACACCGGGTTGCGGGTGTTCATTACGAAGCCCCAGATGCCGGTCGGGCGCTGGTGCGCAATCTCGGATTGGACAACATCGCCCGATTGCACCGCCGGGAAATTGTACTGCTCGGCCCATTTGGCCGCACTGCCTTCGCGGAACATCGTGGTGACGCCGCCCTTGAACGCCTCAAACGCGACGTCGCCGTCACCAAAATACTCATAGCGGATTTCGTCGAGGTTATGTTGCCCGCGTTGGCCAGGAACATCCGCGCCCCAGTAATCCGGGTTCCGCACCAGAGAGATGAAGCGCGTCGGTTCGAACTCTCCAATCATGTAGGGGCCGGACCCGACAGGGATCAGATCAACGCCGCTTTCAGTGAAATCGCGCCCTTCGAACTGCGCCTTTTGCAGGATCGGGCGCAGGCCCATGATCAGCGGCAACTCCCGGTCATCAATATCATCGTTGAAGATGAACCGCACGCCACGCTCGCCCACCTTTTCGGCGCTGGCGATCTTGGTCCAGGAATTCCGGTATCGCCCGCTGCCCTCGGTCCCGAGTTTCTCAAAACTCCAGATCACATCCTCGGCCGTGACCGGGTTGCCGTCCGAGAATTTGGCTTCGGGGCGCAAGTGGAATTCGACCCAGGTGCGTTCGGGGTTCGTCTCGATCGTTTCGGCCAGCAGACCGTAAAGGGTGAAGGGTTCGTCCCAGCTGCGCACCATCAGCGGTTCGAAGACATAGGCGCGGATGCCGTAAGGCGCGCGGCCTTTTTCGATATAGGGGTTCAGGGAATCAAACGCCCCGGATTCGCCCAACACGATTCGCCCACCTTTAGGCGCGTCGGGGTTCACATATGGAAAGGCGGTGAAATCGGCACCTTGTGCCGGCTGGCCGTACATGGCGATACCGTGCTGTGGTTCGGCGCTGGCACCGCCGACAAGGCAGGCCGCGAGGAGACTGCCGACGAATGCGCGAATAAGGGGCGAGGTCATGGCGATGCGAATCCTGTTCATGGCGGGTTGGCTTGACCCACAGCCTAGGGGTCGCGCGCGGGTGATTCAAACTTTTCCCTTGGCCACGACCACACTTAGGCGTATAACCACCTTACTGCTCGATAGGTTTCTTGCCTGTATGAAACCTGCCTCAATAACTTAGCGCCCGCCTTGTGCGGGCGTTTTTTTGTTCGCCGGTCTGGCGCGCAAGCGGGCCGAAATTCGCCGGTTTCATGAGCTGAGCCGCAGCGATAAAGTGCCGCCAAATTCACCATTGTTAAAGGGATCGGACATGAGTCTGGCAGGCAAGACGGCGGTTATCACCGGATCGAATTCAGGGATCGGGCTGGGGATTGCGCATGAAATGGCGAAGGACGGGGCGGATGTTGTCCTGAACTCGTTCACCGACCGGGATGAGGATCACGCGCTTGCCGAATCACTGTCGCGTGAGCATGGAATCACTGCGCGATATATCGCCGCCGACCTGTCGAACGGGGATGCCGCCCGGCGATTGATCGCCGATGCGGGCGTCTGTGACATCCTGGTGAACAATGCGGGCCTACAACATGTGGTCCCTGTGGCCGAGTCCCCCCCCGAGAAGTGGGATCAGATCATCTCGATCATGCTGAATGCCCCGTTTCACACAACTGCAGTTGCGCTGCCGATGATGCGCGCGGCGGGCTGGGGCAGGGTGATCAACATCGCCTCGGCCCACGGGCTTAGGGCGTCGCCCTTCAAATCGGCCTATGTGACGGCAAAACATGGCGTGGTGGGGATGACCAAGGTGGTCGCGCTGGAAACCGCTGAGGAGTCGATTACCGCAAACGCCATCTGCCCTGGCTATGTGCTGACCCCACTGATCGAGGCGCAAATCCCCGAGACGATGAAAGAATACGGGATGGACCGCGAGACGGCGCTGCGCGACGTCATTCTGAAGCGCCAACCCAGCCATGAATTCACAACCATCGAACAGGTCGGGGGAATCGCTGTCTTCCTGTGCACAGAATCGGCCGCCCAGATCACCGGCACGACCATCAGTTCCGATGGCGGCTGGACGGCGATGTAGCGGTTGCGGGTGTCATTTGGCCCCGGGCTGTGACCTATCTGCCACGGCTAGCGGCACATAGGTTCGCGCGTGTCACGCGGCGACTGCATCTTTTACGCAAGCACGAAAGCGCCTGACTGGAACAACTGATCCGCCACTTCGTTCGGGTGGTCAGCGCTTCGGCTCAGCCCGCGCTCTCATCCGGCGGCACCGTCGGATCCTTGCCATTGGGATAGACCAGCCCGGCCGAGATCACGAGTTTCGCCGCATCCTCGACCGACATCTCCAGCAAGATCACATCGACTTTCGGCACGAACAGCAGGAAACCGGACGTCGGGTTTGGCGTGGTCGGCAGGAAGACCGAAACGATATCGCCCTGATTGATGCCTGAACGGATCTCTCCCTTGCCAGAGGTTGACACGAAGGCAATCGCCCAGATGCCTTTCCTTGGGTATTCAACCAGACAGGCCTTGTCGAAACTGGTGTCGGTCTGCGCAAAAACCGTTTCGGCGATCTGCTTCAACCCGTTGTAGATCGAGCGGACGACAGGCACCCCGTCAACCAGGCTTTCCGCCCATCGCAGAATCCCACGCCCGATGACGCCCTTGGCGATCCAGCCCACCAGTATCGTGAAAATCAGGAAGATGATCACGCCGATGCCGCGCAGATCGAAGCCGACGTATTGGTTCGGCTGCCACTGGCGCGGCACGAAGGGAAGCACCACACCGTCGATCCAGCCCACAACCGTCCAGATCAGCCAGAATGTCAGGCTGATCGGCGCGATGACCACCAGACCCGTCAGAAAGCTGGCGCGAAAGCCTGCGAACAGGCCGCGCCGCTTCCGCTCGGGCGGTTCGGGGGAAATGGGTGACGTCATCACGGCTCCGCAGTGGTATCATGCCTGATTTAGTATGAGACGGGGCAAACAACAACGCGCCATATTGAGAATTGGCGTTTCATCCACTGTTGCGCGCACCGCCCGTGCGCCGGATACCTCAGTAAGAACAGTCCAGTTCCGCCCCCAGATTTTCCCAACCCAGCTGCCCCTCGACCCATTTGGACCCGGTCCAGCGCTTGCGGAATGCACGCCGCGTCGTGCCGGTGCAGAACAGGTGGATTTCGGGGTCAGAGTTGATCTGCCCCGGTATCGCCAGCGCAGTTGGGCTGTCGATCGCTTCACCACCCAGGTTTTCCCATTCCGCCGTCCAGGCGCCGTTTTCCCAGATCTTTCGGAAAATCCGCCGACTTGTCCCGCGCACAAACAGATGCAGGCGGCCATCAAATCCGTCGATCAGGCAGGGATCACCCAGAACCTCGCGCCCCAGTTCCTGCCAGTCCTGCTCCAGCTTGCCGGTCTTCAGGTCGACAATCGCGTGGTACAATATCGCCAGATAGTCGTTGTTGAGGTAATTGGTGCGGATCACCAGATGCGCCTCGCCGTCCACTATCCGCACCACAGGCGGCGAAGACGTCGAATGCAGACCAACGGTCATCCAGTCGGTGTTTCCAGGCCGCCAGGCCGTGCCATCGTGATATTTCAACAGCGGTTTTCCGTCGGTGCTGGCAGCCGCAATTGCCACATAGTCTCCGGCGCTGTCAGCCGTGATGCGCCCGATGACCGGCCCGCCCAGAAGATCCCAGCCCGAAGCGGCGGTGTCCCAGCTTAGATCCGGGTTCTGGATCTTGTAGAACGGGCGCCCGCTTGTGCCCCGCACAAAGGCCCAGATACGTCCCTGCCGCCAGATCACCGTCGGAGTCGTGGTGATCGTCCCGCCCAGGGACTGCCAGTCAGACCACTTGCCATCCCACAACAAGGCCGCAACGGGCGCGTGATCGTCCCGGCGGCGTGCGACGGTCGCAATTGTCCCGTTCGAGGCACTGCGATAAGCAACCCCCGGCGCGCCCGAAATCGTGCCTTCAAGCGTAGTGTCAAAATCATCCGCTACGTTCCAGGCGTTTCCATCCCAGGTTTTCGACAGCATCTTTTGGTGCAGCCCGCGCGACAAAAGCGTATAGCGGCCATCATTCCAATAAGTCGCCTGAACGGCGCCCTGATATGGATAGAAGTCGCCAATGTCGGACCGGTCCCGCCATGACAACACCGGATTGTTCCCGATCGAGAATCCGTCATTGGTCCAGTCCGCCGGAATTTCATAGATCATGATCGAGTCGCGGTCGAACCGCCCAACTGACTTGCCGCTCCAACCATGACGGTCGAAAATATTTCGTTCAACATCGAAGCGGGACATGCCGAAATCGGCCTCGGCGAAGGCATAAACAACCTCACGATTCCAGTCGATCGTCAGGCCGGGATGCTGGTGTTCGTGGTGCAGCCCAAGCGCATGCCCGAATTCATGCGCAATCACGTCCGGGCCGGGGCGGAACCCGCGATAATGCATCGAGGCAATCCCGAAGAAAGTCGGAAGGTCAGCGTCCGTGCCTATTACGGATGTATTCTTTTTGTGGTCGAATTTGATCCTGATCTCTGAAGGCCCGTCTGACACCTTCTTGAAATGGATATTCGCATATTCCGACCATGCCCGGGCAGCGACCAGAACGCGATCCTGCTGGGCGGCAGTGCCATTCGTGAACGAGACCCGCAAGACACTGCCAACGCGCCAGAATTTGCCGTACTCACCGATCAGCGTCTGATGCAGCGTGCTGATGCCCTCGCCGGGCGCCTCTGATGTGTCCGTGCCCCGCGCATTCACCGGATTGCGCCTGAGGGCGAGTGTTCGGGACTCGGCAGTATCCTCACTGATGCTTATGCAGAAAAACGGGTCGGTATCGGGCATTTCAATTCTCGTGGTTTGCGTCGCTTAACCGCAGCGTAGTGAACCGACGGTGCTGTGTCCCGCAACTGCGCGGTATTCGGCTCCGCATTGGTGTAAAAAAAACGTTCTGCAACAGACACTTACCTGTCAACGGGCAGAGATCACGTTCTGAAAGCGGTCTCTTGTAGCATCCTACGCGTCTAAATCGCCGCCAGTTCCTTGGCGATGCCAGCGGCCAGCCGGGCGTTGTTGAGGACCAGCGCGATATTCGCCGTCAGAGAGCGGCCTTGCGTCAGCGTAAAAATCCGGTCCAGCAGGAACGGTGTGACGGCTTTGGCGGCGATGCCTTCGGCGGCAGCATCCGCCAGCGCCTGTTCGATCACCGGCATGATCTGGTCGCGGGCGATCTCATCCGCCGGGGGTATCGGATTGGTGACCAGCTGCCCGCCCGGCAGGCCAATGGCCGCTCGCATCCGGTGCGCGGCGGCAATCTGCGCGGCGCTGTCCATCCGCAGCGGCGCGGTCAGCCCGGCGTCCCGCGACCAGAAGGCCGGCAGGGCCGCCTGTTGATACGCAATGACCGGCACGCCGAGCGTTTCCAGAACCTCCAGCGTTTTTGGCAAATCCAGGATTGCCTTCGCACCTGCACAGACCACCGTTACCGGCGTCTCGGCCAGTTCGCGCAGGTCTGCTGATATATCGAACGACTGTTCAGCCCCGCGATGCACCCCGCCGACGCCGCCGGTCGCAAACACCTCGATCCCGGCCAGCCGGGCCGCGATCATCGTTGCGGCCACGGTGGTCGCCCCGGTGCCGCCAGTGGCAAGACACGCGGCGAAATCGGCGCGCGATAGTTTCGCGACATCCTTGGCCTGCGCCAGCGCCACAAGCTGATCGTCGGTGATCCCGACATGCAATGCCCCGTCGATCACCGCCATCGTGGCCGGAACCGCACCATGGGCGCGTACTTCGGCCTCGACCGCGCGTGCGGTGTCAACGTTTTGCGGCCAGGGCATGCCGTGGGTGATGATCGTGCTTTCCAGCGCGACCAGCGGCGATCCGGCGGCGCGTGCGGCTTCAACCTCGGGGGAATAGCGGATGGTTGGGGTCACAGTGGGGTTTCTCCGGATACGTAATCAGCAGCGATGCGCAGGGCGCGGGCCAGGGCGTCTTGGGCGTTTGCGCCGCTACGTTCGGCAACGATATGGGCGGCCATGAAGGTATCGCCTGCGCCAGTAACACGCGTGACCATAACCTGCCGCGGGCAGGCCGTGGCACTTGCGCCATCGCTTTGGGCGAATGTCGCCGGATCGCCCCCGGCGGTGACCACGACACGCTGCGCACCGCGTGCGATCAGGGCAGCGGCGGCACCCTCGGACCCGTCGAAATCCGTGTGGCACAGCAACCCGGCCTCTTCCAGGTTCACGTAGAGTGTGGCGCGTGGGTGCTTCAGCAGCGGTTGCAGCCGTTCCACCTTCCCCGGAGAGGCAGGCGCAATGCGCAAATCAGCCGCGGCAAACAGCGGGCTTTCGGCAATGCGGGCCAGCAGATCCTCGGTCAGGTTGCCATCCAGCGCGATCGGGCCGGGGTAGGGGGCGTCTGCACTTCCCAATCGCCCGTCTGACAGGGGACGCAGGATCTTGTCGCCCGCTGCCTCTAGCGAGTGTGCATCGGCGACCGCCGCAATCAGCCCGTTCGCGCCCTCAACCGCCATATAGCGATCCGTGGGCAGGTCGTCCGAGAGATAGGCAAATTCCGTCGCCAGCCCCATGCGCTGACATTGCCCGATCAGCTCGGTCCCCTCAGCGTCGCGCCCAACGGCTGTCATCAGGGCAGGGCGCATTCCCTGTCGTGCCAGTTGCATCGCAATATTCAGCGCCACACCACCCGGCAGCCGGGTGATCCGCCCCGGACGATCCGCACCCACGGTCATATGACTGGCCGAACGCCCGATGATGTCCCACAGGACAGAACCAATGCACAGAATGTCGGGCGGGTTTGTGATGGGGCTGTCTGTCATGTCCCCGCTTATCGGCTTGCGTAGAACGAGGTGCAAGACGAGCGTTGCACCAACGATCAGGGCGCGCGCCGGACCGGCGGGCTGGCGTCGCAACGGTTGATGGGCATGATTTATGGGGAGGTGTTAGTCGTCAACCATACTGGATGCGAAAACCTCGAACCGACGCCAGACCGGTGGCGCCGGTCCGGCGTGCGCCCTGCGCCTGCGGCGCGCACCGGGCGCAGACTATTCTGATAGCGATTCAAATGTTCCGGATGGCACACAAATCGGTCCCGACCTAACCACGCCCAGCCGCGAACATCAGCTTTATGACCGAGCGATACATCCCGATCTGTGCCGCGATCAACTCTGGCGCCTGATGCGCTTTGGACAGGATGATGCCTCCGTCGATACACACGCCCAGCATGTCGGCCAGATCGTCAAGATCGACCTGCGTGTTCGGTGGATAAACCTCTGCGATCTCATCCAGCATGTGGCGGAACCGGCGGCGCCAGCTTTCCGAGGATCGGCGCGTCAGGCTGTGAACCCGGGCTTCATACAGACGCTCCTGATAGACCGTCATCGCCACCAGACACCCCGGATGCACATCGGGCAGGTCGGTAAAGACATCCTGCAACATCTTCAGACCGATCAGAAACGCGTGCAACGGATCATCGCTGAGGTGACGCGCCTCTGCAAAAATGCGATCGAACACGGCATTATTCTCGTCCATGAACATATGCATCAGACCTTCGGCCAATGCGGTCTTGTCGGCGAAATGATAAAAGACGCCACTGCGCGAGACACCCGCCCGTTCTGCGACCCGGTTGATGGTGGTGCGGTCGAACCCCTCGCTCAGCACCATCTGCATGGCGTGCTTCAGGATCTCTACGCGGGTGTCCATCGCCTCAGTTCGCGCCGGGGCTAAACAGCAACTTAATATAGGAACGGAACAGCATGATCTGGCGCACCACATGGGTCGGATCGCCGAATATTTTATTGAGGATGATCCCCCCCTCGGACACGCCGGTGACCATGTCTGCCAGATCGTCAAGGTCGACCGCATCACGCGGCGGGTATTGTTCGACGATCTCCTCAAGATGGCCCTTGAAACGTGCGCGCCAGGCGGTTGCACCATCCTTGTTGCGCTGCCGAACGCCAGCATCGAACAACCGATCCTGATACGCCGCCGTTGCCACCAGACAACCGGGATGGCCGCCGGGGATATCCTCCAACAGTTCGGCCAGCAGCTTCAGGCCGATCAGAAACACCTGCAACGGATCATCGCTAAGCTCGCGCGCGCGCCCGAACAGATTGTCGAACAGGCTGTCTTCCTCATCAATGTAGCGTTCGATCAACGCCTGCGCCAAAGCGTTCTTGTCGGGGAAATGATAAAAGAACCCACCTTTCGAGATCTCGGCCTCGGCCACAATCTCCTCGATCGAGGTGGCATCGAATCCCTTGGCCAGAACCGCCGATTGGGCGATGTCCAGAATCCGGGTGCGGGTGTTTGATATGCGCGCCATGGGGCTGATTTACTGTACCACGAGTCCAGTTTCCAGCCTGACAAGCCCGGGCGGCAAAGGCCTGCCGTCGTCAAACACCAACAATTTATGAACGATACCGGCCGACCCCCGACTGTACCACAGGGCGACTGTTCCGGTCGGCCCGAATTCTGGCATGCATTGCCGCATCAATTCATCGGAGATACCACATGAAAACCTCAACCGCGATTGACGCGCTGAAATCCACCACCCGCCCCTGGCTGACAGACGGCGGCTTTGAAACCACGATGCTGTTCATCGAAGGGTTCGACCTGCCCAGCTTTGCTGCCATCGTCCTTATGGACAATGCCCAGGCTCGGCTGAAAATGACCGCTTATTTCGACCGCTTCCTGACCATGGCTGCGGACGCGGGCACTGGCTTTGTGCTGGACACGAATACCTGGCGCGGGGCGCCGCATTGGGGCGCGGAACTGGGCCGCAGCGAAGCTGACATGCTGCGCCTGAACCGGGACGCCGTGGCCTTTGCCGCCCAGACGCGCGACAGATGGGCCGCACGCGTGCCCAATATCGCCATCAACGGCTGTATTGGCCCGGCAGGCGACGGCTATGCACCCGACACCATGCTGACGCCCGAGGCGGCCCAGCTGATCCACGCTCCGCAAATCAACCAGCTTGCGAAAGCGGGTGCGGACTTCATCGGCGCGCTGACCATCACCCACACCGGCGAAGGCATCGGTATTGTGCGTGCCGCACAGGCCGCCGGGATGCCGGTCGTGATCTCTTACACGGTGGAAACCGACGGGCGGTTGCCCTCGGGCGAAACCCTGGCCGAGGCGATTGAACGCACGGATGATGAAACCGGCAATGCACCGATCTATTACATGATCAACTGTGCCCACCCGGATCACTTCCGTGACTCGCTGACCAAGGGCGAGGGCTGGGTGAACCGCATCGGCGGCTTGCGGGCCAATGCCTCGCGCCTGTCGCACGCAGAACTGGACGTCTGTGAGGAACTGGATGACGGCAACCCGACCGAGTTCGGTGACCTGCACGCCGAACTGGCGACCATGCTGCCCAACCTGCGGGTGATCGGCGGTTGCTGCGGATCGGATGCGCGTCACGTCGGATGCGTCAGCCACCACCTGCACAAGCGTCAGGCCGCCTGAGGTCGGATGACCCGCGACTGACGCGAAACCCGACGCGCGGCCCGAACCCCAGTCGGCCTTTGGCCGAACGGACCGCACGAACCGGGCCGGGTGTCCCCAGACATCCGGCCCACCCCAAAACGACCAAACCACTAAAACAAAACGGAAAAACCATGAAACTGTTACAGCTTGCGGCGCCAATCCTGGCGACCGCCCTCTCAACCGCTGCCTTCGCAGCACCGGCCATCAGCACTTTCGAGGTGGCCGAGGATCACACCCGCTTTGCCTTTGCGCCCGCCCCGGTCTTCGACGACGGCATGCCCGCCCACGGCAACCCGTTTGTCACACAAGGCTATATCTATCCGGCGGGAACCCTGTCCGAAGGCGTCAGCGGCACGCTGGAAGACGGCAGCCCGGCGTTCCCCGACAAGGTGCTCGGCACCTGGACCTGCGATGGCTGGTTTGTCGGTGACGGCGCCCATGCCGAAACCGGCGCATGGCTGATCAGCCGTCAGGTCTATGACTTTGGCGACGGAGGGTTGTTCATCTCGCAAGGGCCGGAACTCGTCGATCAGGGCGTTGCCGTTTCCCGCGCAATCACCGGCGCAACCGGCGATTTCGCGGACCATGACGGTGTGCTGCGTCAGACCCTGATCGGGTTTAACGAGCATATGGGTGCGCAAGCAACGATGGAGATCGCCGTGATCACCGGCACAGCCGCGGACTCGAAGGACTACTAAACAATCGCCGGGCGCGCGCGCCGCGCCCGGCACTTACGCCGAACACAGGAGGCAATAATGCCGACAATACGCCCAGCCACCCGCGCCGACGCCCCGCATCTGGCCCAGCTTGTGAATATCGCGGGCGAGGGGATGCCCCTGACCATCTGGTCCGGCATGACCGGACCGGGCGGTGATGTCTGGAAAACCGGGGCCGCGCGTGCGGCCCGTGATGACGGCGGGTTCTCTTGGCGCAATGCGCTGATTGCCGAAAAAGACGGCCACGTGGCCGCCGCGCTGGTGGCCTATGTCACCGAGCCGGATCCGCTGGACGACGATACCCCGGCGATGTTCCGCCCGCTGATCGAGTTAGAGAACCTCGCGCCCGGCACACTCAATATCAACGTTCTGGCGACCTACCCGGCGTTTCGCGGCATCGGGTTGGGCACAGCGCTGATGGCGGCGGCCGGGCAACGCTTTGCCGGGAAGGCCCAAAGCCTGATTGCCGCCAGCGGCAACACACGCGCAAGGGCGCTTTATCAACGGCTGGGGTTTCATGACGTTGCGCGAAGGCCCGCTGTGGCTACGGACGGCTGGATCACCGCACATGATGCGTGGATTCTGATGCGGCGTGACTGACATCTGCTGACAAATTCTGTCAGGAGGGGTCCTTTGCGAAGCGCGATGCGCGTGCAAAGATCGCCCCCTCAGTTCGGAGGCACCCCATGACCGGATTTACACCAGACACATTCGCTTTTCTGGCAGACCTGCAAGCCAACAACACCCGCGACTGGTTCGAAGATAACCGCGACAGGTATGAAACGCACTGGCGCGCCGCTGCGCTGGATTTCATTGCCGCACTGGCGGACCCGATGTCGAAGCTGACGCCGAAACTGAAGGCAGAACCGAAGCTGAACGGTTCGCTAAGGCGCATCAACCGCGACACAAGGTTTTCGAAAGACAAGACCCCCTATAGCCCAAGCCTGCACATGATTTTCTGGGCCGGGGATCACCCGAACCGGTCGGCAGGCATGCATTTTGTGCTGCACCCGGACTCGGTTGGATACGGGGCTGGGCGCTGGGGCTTCGATGGGGCCACTTTGACAAGCTATCGCAACCGCGTGGTGAAGAAGGCCGACGGTGACGAATTGATCGTCGCGTTGGATCAGGCGGCAACCGTTGGCTGTACGACGGATGATCCGGCATTGGCGCGGGTTCCGAAGGGGTTCGAAGCGGATGGCCGCCGCGCCGAGCTGCTGCGCCACAAGGGCATGGTTGCCCGCACCATGGGCGACGGCGCGGACCCCTCCGTCATTCAGGGGGCAGGGGCCGCCGACTGGGCGATGGATGTCACGCGCGCCCTGATGCCATTGATTGGCTGGGTACACGAGTTACCCTGATCCGGGGGGGCCTGAGGGGGTGCTGCCCCTTCGGACCTCGCCAGAGTATATCTGGACTGATTATCTAGGCGCATAAGTAAGCGAATTCTGTGCCGTCATGCCCGTGCCGCAAGGGCTTGCAATCCCCCGGGGGTCGGTCTAAACGCCGCCTCACATCACAGGCGGGGTTGGGCCGATGGGGGAGACATTCCCAAAGGTCCGCCGGTTGGGCGCAAGTCTCAAAACCCCCGCCGAGGTAGAAACCGGAAAGGATATTGGCATGGGCCTCCCTGATTTTTCCATGCGTCAGCTTCTTGAAGCTGGCGTTCACTTTGGACACCAGACGCAGCGCTGGAACCCCCGCATGGGCGAGTTCATTTACGGCGACCGCAATGGCATCCACATCCTCGACCTGACGCAGACCGTTCCGCTTCTGGACACCGCGCTGAACGTGGTTCGCGACACGGTTGCAAAGGGCGGGCGCGTCCTGTTCGTCGGCACCAAGCGTCAGGCACAGCGCCCGGTTGCAGAAGCGGCCGAGAAATGCGCGCAATACTATATGAACCACCGATGGCTGGGTGGCACGCTGACCAACTGGAAAACCGTTTCTCAGTCGATCGCGCGCCTCAAGTCCTATGACGAGCAAATGGCCGAAGGCGTTGAAGGCCTCACCAAGCGTGAGCGTCTGGGCATGGAGCGTGAGCAGGCGAAACTGCAAGCCTCGCTGGGTGGCATTCGCGAAATGGGCGGCGTGCCGGACCTGTTGTTCGTGATTGACGTGAACAAGGAAGACCTGGCCGTTCTGGAAGCCAAGAAGCTGGGCATCCCGGTGATTGCGGTGGTCGATACCAACTGTTCGCCCGATGGCGTGGATCACATCATTCCGGGCAACGACGACGCAGCCCGCGCAATCGCGCTTTACTGCGATCTGGTGGCCCGCGCCGCCCTTGACGGGATGAGCGCGCAATTGGGTGCCGCAGGCGTTGACGTTGGCGCGTTGGAAGACGCCGCCATGGAAGAAGCGGCCGCTGAAGACGCAGCTGCGGCTGACAATGCCGCAGCGGCTGAAGCCCCTGCAGAAGAATCCCCCGCTGCGGAAGCTTCCGGCGAAGACGCCCCCAAGGCCGAAGACGCCCCCGCCGAGGCAGACGCCAAGGCCTGATCGGCCCAACGGCCCGGCTGACAATTTCGGGTGCGCAAACGCGCACCCGACCGCTTTTGATTTTTTAACAGGAGGATGATCCCATGGCGATCACTGCTGCACAGGTAAAAGAACTCCGCGATAGCACAGGCGCGGGCATGATGGACGCCAAGAAGGCGCTGACCGAAAATGACGGGGACATGGACGCCGCCGTTGACTGGCTGCGCACCAAGGGCCTGGCCAAGGCGGCCAAGAAATCGGGGCGCACCGCAGCCGAAGGGCTGGTCGCGGTCAAAACCGACGGCGGCACTGGCGTCGCGGTCGAGGTGAACTCGGAAACCGACTTCGTGGCCAAGAACGCCGAGTTTCAGGAGATGGTCGGCACCATCGCTGGGCTGGCCATGAACGTGGACTCGGTCGAAGCGCTCTCCGGAACCGACGTCGGCAACGGCAAACCGGTGTCCGAGATGATCACCGACAAGATCGCCACCATCGGCGAAAACCTCAGCCTGCGCCGGATGCAGACGATCGGCGGCGGCAAGGTCGTCAGCTACGTCCACAACGCTGCCACTGACGGCATGGGCGGGATCGGTGTCCTCGTGGCCTTCGAGGGTGACGACGCTGGCGTGGCACGCCAGATCGCGATGCATGTTGCCGCCGCCAACCCGGCAGCCCTGGATGAGGCGGCATTGGACGCAGACTTCGTTGCCCGCGAACGCCAGGTCCTGACCGAGCAGGCCCGTGAAAGCGGCAAGCCCGAAGCGGTGATCGAAAAGATGATCGACGGGCGGATGAAGAAATTCTACGCCGAGAACACGCTTCTGGGGCAGGCGTTCGTTGTGAACCCTGACCTGACGGTCGAGGCGGCCGCCAAAGACGCCGGCATCACCATCACCGGTTTCGTCCGCATGGTCGTCGGCGAAGGGATCGAGAAAGAAGCCGATGATTTCGCAGCCGAAGTTGCCGCTCTGAACAAGGGCTGAAGACACGAAAAAATCTCAGGGAAAAGGCGCGGCCCGAAAGGTGCCGCGCATTTTTTTTCGCGCGCCCAAAACCTCTTCTCGTTTAAAATATCTTCAGGGGTCTGGGGCAGAATGCCCCAGCCACCGCCCCCGGCAAGGATCCTTGGGATTTCATATCCCAAGGCCCCGGCCTGAAGTTTTTTGAACCATCCCGCCGCCCGCTCCGACGTACAGGCAATCGAAACCTGAAACTTACCGGAGCCACCCAATGTCCCGCATCCTCTCTCTCGTCGTTGCCGCTGCAATTTCGTCAGCGACCGTCCCCACCGCACAGGCCGGGTTCGACCTGATCCCCGGCAATGGCGCCTCGAACTCCAAAGTCGTCTTCGTCAACACCGAACTGACGCCGGTTGCCACCGGTGACGGCACCTGCAAGGTGGTCGCCAAGACGGTTGTGCGCACCAGCAAGCCGAACACCTGGCTGAAATACGTCGTGGTCGACAGCTATGGCCATAAAAGCGCTGTGAAAACAGCCAAGACCGAAGGCAACAAGATCGCCATTCTGACCGACCATTGGGAGATTCCGAACGCACCGGGCCTGGATGTCGGCTGGGTTCAGATCGCCGGCACTGCGCCGATCTTCATCTCGGACCGCGAAGTCTACAAGATGAACTGCATGACACCCATCGAGGGCATCAAAGGCTGAACGCGCATAAGCGGCAGTCAGGCGGCGCGGACCCATCGGGGGCCGCGTCGTTTGCTGTTTGCGTGATAGAGAAGAATGCCTCCGGCGGGGATATTTATGGGTCAATGATGGCTGTCAGGGGCTCTCAGCCTTTGGCGCTGCAGCGGTGAAAGCCGGGTGTCGGGCGCAGGCGTTCCGCGCAGCCTGGATACGTGAGAGGGCGGTGGTATCGATGCCCCAACGGTCAGCGTTATAAAGCTGTGGGATCAGACAGATATCGGCCAATGTTGGTGTGTTGCCGCAACAATAGGGCGTTTGTTCGAAGGCACCTAACAGGTCTTCGAACGCGGCCAGTCCCGGCGTGATGCCCTCGGTCATCCACTGGCGTTTGGCCGCATCCTGATCATCCGCACCCCGACAGGCGCGGTTGGCCACACTGAGGTTGCAGACCGGGTGAATATCGATCGCGATGATCATGGCCGCCGCGCGTATTCTGGCCCGGGTTTCTGCATCACCCGGAAGCGCCTTCAAGCCGCGCACCTCAGCAAGATATTCGATTATCGACAAAGATTGAGTGAGGCGAATGCCGTCGATGTCCAGAACCGGCACCAGGCCTTGCGGATTGCGGGCAAGATGCTCGGGCGACTTATGCTCAGCGCGGGTCAGATCCACCGGAATACGGCGATACGCGATGCCCGCAAGGTTCAGCGCAATGCGAACCCGGTACGCCGCCGAACTGCGCGCGTAATCATATAGGATGACATCACTCATCCATCGTCGCGGCGTCCGCGATCACCGAAATGACCCGATCCGCATTGCCCACCTCATTTGCGAGCATCAGAACCAGACGCGCGTTCAGCGCCGCGCTTCCTGCATCTGTCCGGTCGGCATGGGCATCCATCAGCGCTTGGTAGACATCGTCGCTGCGCGCACCCAGGGGGGTATCGGTCATGTCATCGCTCCTTCAGCGCGGGCCAGGGCCTGGGCAATCTGCGCCGGTTTCGGGTCCCGAAAAGCGGTGGCAACATGCCCGTCAGGGCGCAGCAGATAGGTCATACCGTTGCCGTAACGCGTGATTGATGTCGGGTCAGTTGCGTGAATGCTGCGCAGGTTACCCAGCGTGGCAGGGCGCGCGCCGCCGACACTCAGCAGGGTGAATTCGCCCTGCGCCGCCTCGATCAGCCAGCCGCCCTGGTGTGGCGCATCAACCATCGCGGCACCCGGGGGCACCGGGGCCTCGCCCGGTGTGGTCAGCGCGCTGTCGAGTGTGCACGGCAGCGACAGGCGGCCTGCGTTGATCAGGCGGCGGGCGAATGGGTGGGATTTGGCAAGGCGCAAAACCTCGTTGCGGAATGTGGCCTCGGTCGCGGATTTCGGGGTCATGAAGTTGGTCGTGCGGGCCGAGTTCAGGATATTCTCATCCGCCGCCTGCACCCGCTCGGCGTTGTAGCTTTCGATCAGCGCCGGGTTGCCCCCGTTCAGGACGGCCGCCAGCTTCCATCCCAGGTTGTCGACATCCTGAATGCCGCCATTGCCGCCACGCGCCCCGAACGGGCTGACCACATGGGCGCTGTCGCCGACGAAGATCACGCGACCATGGACGAACCGATCCAGCCTGGCACAGCGGAACCGATAGATGCTTTTCCAGTCGAGCGTGAACGGCACATCACCGACCACGGCGCGGATGCGGGGCAGAACCCTGTCGTCGGCCAGTTCTGCCTTCACGTCGGCGTCCGGGCCCAGTTGCAAATCAATGCGATAGATGTTGTCGGGCTGCTTGTGCAGCAGGGCCGACTGGCCGTTGTGGAAGTCCGGTTCGAACCAGAACCAGCGTTCGGGCGCGTCGGTTTCAAACGGCGATTGCGCCATTTCGACGTCGACGATCAGGAAGTTTTCATCGAATTCCTGCCCGACAAACGGCAGATTCATGCGCCGCCGCGTGGGTGAGGGCGCCCCTTCGCATGCAAGGGCATAGGCAGCCTCAATTTCGTATGTTCCATCAGGGGTTTCGACGCTTAACTTCACGTGATCAGTCAAGTCTTGATGATCCGACACCTTGTTCAGGAATCGCAGGTCGATCAGATCTGGAAACTCGCGCGCGCGTTCGACCAGATATTGTTCGACGTAATATTGCTGAAGATTGATGAAGGCGGGATATTTGTGCCCTGTTTCAGGCAGCAAATCGAACTCATAAACCTGCCTGCGCCCATGAAACACGCGCCCCACCTGCCAGGTCACGCCCTTGGCCAACATGCGTTCACCGACGCCAAGGCGGTCGAAAATCTCTAGCGTGCGTTTGGCCCAACAGATCGCGCGCGACCCGACCGAGACGACGTTGTTGTCGTCCAGCACGACCGAGGGCACCCCCCGTGTTGCCAGATCAATCGCCATGGCCAGACCAATCGGCCCGGCCCCGATGATGGCGACCTGATGCCGACGCTCTGGCCCCGACAATCCGGGCGGCGGCGTGAATTCAAACTCTGGGTAGTCGTAGCGCATCAACCGTCAAACTCCACGGCCGGCAATATCGTGCCGGTGCAGTCGCCAAAGCCAATGCGGAACCCATCGCCTTGCGCATGCCCGTGCAGCGTCAGCGTGTCGCCGTCTTCGATGAAGGTGCGGGTTTCATCGCCCAGCGTGATCGGGTTTTGGCCGCCCCAGGTCACCTCCAGCAGCGATCCGAAGCTGTCCGGAGTTGTCCCCGAAATCGTCCCGGACCCCAGCAGATCGCCCACGTTCATCGCACAGCCAGACGACGCGTGATGCGCCAGTTGCTGCGCGGCGGAATAATACATCGTGGCATAATTCGTGCGGCTGATCACCTGCGGCTGGCCGCCTTCGGTCTGCATTGTGACAGATAAATCAATATCATACAGCATCGGCGCCGTTTCGCGCAGATGCGGCAGAAGTGGTGTTTCACGCTGGGGCGTGTTCGTGCGGAACGGTTCCAGCGCGGCGGCGGTGACAATCCAGGGGCTGATCGAGGTTGCAAATGCCTTGGCCTGAAACGGGCCGAGCGGTTGATACTCCCACGCCTGAATATCGCGCGCCGACCAGTCGTTCAGCAGGACATAGCCAAAGATCATCGCATCCGCCTGGGCCACCGTGACGGGCTGTCCCATGCGGTTGGGCGTGCCAACGATGGCACCCATTTCCAGTTCGATATCCAGGCGGCGGCTGGGGCCGAAAACCGGCATATCTTCACCGGCCGGTTTCCTTTGCCCAAGCGGGCGGTGAATATCCGTTCCGCTGACCACCACAGTCGAGGCACGCCCGTTATACCCGATCGGGATATGCAGCCAGTTCGGGGGCAGGGCGTTTTCGGCACCCCGAAACATCGTGCCGACATTGGTGGCATGGTTCCGGCTGGCGTAAAAATCCGTGAACTCGCTAACCGCGAAGGGCATCGCCAGCCGGGCGCCATGGCGCGGCACCAGATAGCTTTCCAATTCCGGCTGCATTGCAGAGCCGGCGGAAAGCGCAGCGGTCAGAAATGCCCGGAAATCCACCCAGACATCCGGCCCCAACTCCATGAAATCATTCCATAATCCATCAACGAAGATCAGGACCCCGGGCAGTTCCAGAAGCCCATCCGCCTCCAGCTCGGAAACGTCCAGAATGCAATCGCCAATGGCCACACCGCAGCGAAGGTCGCCCTGGGCGCTGACGAAGGACCCATAGGGCAGATTGTTCAGCGGAAACGGGCCGTCGGGATCATTCGCGCCGGGCACCCAGCTTTCGATCAGACTCATTTGGGGTCCTTTGTGCCGTCAAATTTCTTGCCAAGCCCCGCCCAGCAATCCACATAGTCGTCCTGCATGGGTGCCTCTTTCGCTGCAAATTCAGTTAGATGTTGTGGAAACCTCGTCTCGAACATGAAGGACATGGTGTTGGCCAGGAAGGCGGGCTCCATCGGCTCGTTCGAGGCGTTTTCAAACGCCGGTCCGTCCGGGCCGTGGGGCAGCATCATATTGTGCAACGACATGCCGCCCGGAACGAAGCCTTCGGGTTTGGCATCATAGATTCCGTGAATGTTTCCCATAAGTTCCGACATGATGTTCTTGTGATACCACGGCGGGCGGAACGTATCTTCGGCCACCATCCAGCGGTCGCGAAACAGTACGAAGTCGATGTTCGCGGTCCCCTCTACGCCAGAGGGTGCCGTCAGAACGGTGAAAATCGACGGATCCGGGTGATCGAACAGGATCGCCCCGACCGGGCTGAAGGTCTTCAGGTCGTATTTACAGGGCGCATAATTGCCATGCCACGCCACCACATCCAGCGGCGAATGCCCTATCTGTGTCTCGTGAAACTGCCCGCACCATTTGATGACCACACGGGATGGGGCGTCGCGGTCTTCGAAGGCGGCCACTGGCGTCTTGAAGTCGCGGGGATTCGCAAGACAGTTGGCCCCAATCGGGCCACGGTTCGGCAGATCGAACTTCGCACCATAGTTTTCGCAAACGAAGCCACGTGCTGGCCCGTCGACCAGTTCGACCCGGAACAGCATGCCACGGGGCAGCACGGCAATTTCCTGCGGGTCCAGATCGATGACACCCATTTCCGTGCAGAACCGTAAACGTCCTTCCTGAGGAACGATCAGTAACTCACTATCAGCGCTATAGAAATACTCATCCACCATCGACGCGGTGATCAGATAGATATGCGCCGCCATGCCGACCTGGGTGTTCACATCCCCCGCAGTGGTCATCGTGCGCATTCCGGTCAGGAACGTCAGCATTTCGTCCGAATAGGGCACCGGATCCCAGCGATATTGGCCCAGCGAGGCAACATCCGGGTCCACTTGCGGCGCGGTCGCCCAATACGGCAGATCGATACGCGAAAACCGCCCGACATGACGCACCGATGGGCGGATGCGGTAACACCAGGTTCGCTCATTCTCGCCCCTTGGGGCGGTGAATGGCGTGCCGGACAGCTGTTCTGCGTAAAGCCCATAGGCGCATTTTTGCGGCGAATTTCGCCCCTGCGGCAGGGCGCCCGGCAAAACCTCGGTTTCGAAATCATTGCCGAAACCCGGCATATAACCGGGCAGGGTGCCTGCATGGTTCGGGGCAATTGTCAGGGCAGGGGCGTCAGGTTGATCTTTCATCGGATCCTCCGGGGTTTGCCCCGTCCTAATAGTTGCATTTGTAACCAACAAGCGCTACCTGACCTTATGGACCATTTCGATTTACAGAATTTCCTGCCCTATCTGCTGAACCAGGCGGCCGAGGCGACAAGTCGCGAGTTTCAGCAATACTACCGCAACCGGTATGAACTGTTGCGCACGGATTGGCGGGTGCTGTTCCATCTGGGGCGTTACGGGGCGATGACGGCAAGCGACGTTGGCGCCCGCGCCAATGTTCACAAAACCAAAATCAGCCGCGCCGTTCAACGGTTGGAGGGTAAACGCATGCTGCTGCGCGCCCAGGACACGGCGGATCGGCGGCGCGAAACACTGACGTTGTCGCCGCTGGGGCAAAGGGCTTTTGCCGATCTGGAACGCCAGGCCCGGGACTACGATGCGCGGTTGCTTACCGGCCTAAGCGCCGAGGATGGCGAGAAGCTGCGCAGGCAGCTGCGTGCACTGGCAGCACAGAAAACAAGCTAATTTCCGCCCAAATCATGCCCCTACGTCAGCGCGTTTTGCACAAAAACCTTTGAACCTTAACAATCGTTAACACGACTAATTTTCCGTGGGCGCGGGTCAACCGCGCATAGTTCAAGGAAAAGGAGAGTTCCCATGAATAAATTTGCAGCAGTCGCATTGGCCGCCATGATATCAACTCCAGGCGCGTCCATTGCTCAATCCTTCGACGTCCCGTTCAACGGCAATTTCGGCCGAGTCCACTATTGGTGTGCCGTCGGCCAGGAGGTGATCAGAAACGGGTTTCCCGTGACAACGATGATCTACCGGACGTCACCGATGCACAGGTCCGCCGGGCAGGGCATGTCCTTCACGCTCGACGGCGGCAGCACCGGCCCCTGGAACGCGTTCCCGGCCTATGCTGCGGCGAACATGTGCCATGAGGGCAACGGCCAGAACGACGATGAGCGGCGCGATTATGGCGACGATTACGAAGGCGGAGGTTTCCTCAACACGATAATCTCGATCTTCGACTGATAAATACGCTTCGTCCAGTAACTTTATGAAATGGCTCGGGTAACGCCCCGGGCCATTTCTCGTTTGATTGGCGGTTTTCTGCCCGGGTGGCGGCAATTCGCCGAAGCAGAAACCTCAGTGAACCCGATCCGTTTAGGGCCGACTTACAGGCAGGCAAGGCACATACGCCTTTCGCCAAAACCTAAAACGGAGAAGACCAATGACCCGACATACTCTTGCTTTTCTGGCTGCATTTGCAGCAACGACCGGCACCGCAAGTGCTGCTACGCTGGTTGGCAACACAATTGACGTGAAATTCAACCACAATTTCGCGCGCGTCGACTATTGGTGTGCCGCAGGCGCCGCCGTCATCAGCGCCGGCGAACCCGTTGACACAATGATCTATCGTACGTCACCCGCGCATCGCTCTGCCGGTGAAGGCATGTCGTTTTCGCTGGATGGCAACATCCAAGGCCCATGGAACAGTTTCACGGCACATCGGGCCGCAAACATGTGCGGTGGTACATCTGGTGCTGCGTCATTCCGTCGTCTTGTTGATTTCTGATTGGCCGCTCAGAAACTTCCTGCGCCTGAACGGGTGCAGGAGGTTCGTTTCTAAAGGAACACGCTCCATTTTTATGGGGTGTATCCCCTCAGCATACGTTAGGCGTTTGAAGCCCATAAATTGTTAGGATTTGCAGAATCGCCGAAAGGTTGTGAGAGTTCCTTCATTGGCTTGGAGGGATTTCATGACGGTCAAGGGGCAAATACAATGGTACCACGACCCCGCTCGCATGTGGGCATTTGGAGCCATCGCTCTTGGGGCGATTAACTTGCTCTTATTGGGTCTCCTTTGGAATGTTTCGGGCAAACTTAGTGAAATCGAGAGCTTGTCGGTTTCGCTGACCGTGCTAGAAATTTTTCTAGCAGTGATAGCGGTTAGCGGCTTTTTCTTGATCCGAAATGCAGCCATGAGCCGCGCCGAAGCCGAGGCTGCAATCGTGGCAGAGAAAGTGGCTAAGCGTGAGATGGCTGAACTGGCACCTCCGATTGTAAATCGCGCAGTCCAAGAATATATCTCGCTAAAAGAGCAGAAATCTGGTACACTAAGCGCTAGCGATAGTACCAAGCGTCTAATGCAAGCACTAGATATGGAGGAGAATGACGATGCGTGACGAAATGTCAATTGTGCAAGACTTCGCGTCGCGCCTTCCCGTTGACGTTGTTGCGCTTATCGAGGCTCTTGGCATTGATTACTTCGAGGAGCCGATGCCAGAGAAAAACTCAGGCCGCATCGACTATAATGATCCGTTTTGCATGATTACAGTGAATGCGAATGAAGGGCCGCAACGACGGTTGTTTACCGCAGCGCACGAGCTTGGCCATTACCTGCTTCATCGGGATCTGCTGGACGGCAAGAAACACATGGACCGGCTTTATAGCGAAGGCGGGAATGACAATCCAAACTCGCCGCTGTCACCCAGGCACGAAGTGCAAGCGAACAATTTCGCAGCTGATCTTTTGATGCCCTCTGGTGTTTTGAAGGCTGAATATGATCCTGCGTTAGATAACGTGCGTGCGCTTGCTGAACTGTGTGGTGTTTCCCGATCTGCAATGGAGATTCGCCTCCAAGCACTTGGGATCAAGCAATGAGCACCTTGAAGGACGCTCGTCAGAAGGGCAAACTGACTGACTTCATCAAGGAACACGAGGCCGATCCTGATGGCGACCTCGACAAGCTGGACGCCCTGATTAAGCGCCCAACTCAGGGAACCGGGAAAGCAACTCCGAAAGCATCGTCTGAGGACGCATCCGACGATTGAAGCGGTACTCGAACTCTTTGACGTAACATTCTAGATACTTTGACGAAACGCTGGTGTGTGTGCCAGCAATCGACTTCTTCAAGTGGTTGAAGAAACTCTCAATCTGATTGGTGCTGGTGCCGTCAGGCTTGGCGTACTCGCCTTGGCTGTGGTTCACCGTCTTGTGGGTATACTCGGCCATCTGAGCGCCACGGTACGAACCCAACTCATCGGTGTGGATTTCGGTTCCGGGTGCGATGTTCTGGTGAATTTCAGGCATCAGGTCTTCACGCTTTCGACCCGGAACAACGGTCAGGATCGCATCGCCGTCACGCTCAATCATGCCCATGACGACCGTCTTGCGCTTTGCCCAGTCCATTCCGCTAGTCTTGCCGCCAACAAAGGTCTCATCGACCTCAACGACCTTACCAGCGCCGCCTATGGGGGCTTCACCGTCCACAGCGGCCATGTGATCCCGGATCAGGCGAGCCATGCGCCATGCTGTCTTGTACGTAACGCCTAGCTGACGCTGCAATTCCTTGCCGCTGACGCCGTGCTTGGACGTGGTGAACAGGAACACCGCATAGAACCACAGTTGCAGGGGTGTACGGCTTTTCTCAAAGATGGTTCCGACCATCGGGTGAATGTGGTGGCCGCACCACTGGCACGAGAACGCTTGCTCCGCCTGAATGCGATACCACTTCGCTTCGCGCTTGCACTTGGGGCATTCATGGCCTTGGCCAAAACGCACATCAAAAAGGTGTTCCAAGCAACTGTCATCGCTGGGGAACTTGCTGAAAAACTGGCGGACGTTTGTCTGTTTCATACAGTATAGATGGGTATTCACTCACCGTATGTCAAGGGGATACACTCCATTTTTATTAACATAATACTGATTATGCGATAACGAAGCCGTCAGAGAGCACACTACCCTTAAGTGCGACTAGTGTAATTACCCTAGGGATTTCACCTATTCCCATCGTACCGTCTGTTTCTTAGGGCGTATAATCACATTGTTCGGCCTATAGGAGGCTCCGGTGTTCGAGATCGTTTCATGCCTTTATTTAGGCGGTCCTATTAGAGGTTCCATGACCTCAATTGCAAAATTTCCCTGCTCCGTTACTGGAAACTATATTCTGCCAGTTTCCGGACATCGGATGCATCGCGGCAACTTTGCGCTTCGCGCGCAATCCATCTAAACTCACAGCCCTAAAGAGAGATCCAGATCCTTCCTTTGATGCTACAAGGTGTTGGCTTAGGATCCTGGTGCATCCGCTTGAACAACCCCATCAAGAATCCAGCCTATTGCAAGCATGAACCGCTCACTGCCGTCTCTGGTTGCATAGATCTTCATGTTCTTTTGTAAGATCGGGGTTTCTTCGGGTGCGAGTTGCTTGCCCAACTCCTCACGTATCTGCGGCGGACGGGTGAGGTCGTTGGCGATCGATCCGATAAGCAACATGGTGATCGCGTCACTTGCTTGCGCGATGGCATGGCCACTAAGCCCGCCTTCCCTGAGGCAATCAAACATCAGCTCGGTTGTGGTTGCGGTACCGGGGCCGATGATGGCCTGGCGGACGAATATCATGCCCGCGCCTGGCGTTTCCAAAAGCCGCCTTCGGACCTCTTGCAAGAAATCAAGCAAGCGTTCCCTCCAATCTTCCCCTTTTCGCGGCCCCTGTGCGGCTGCAAGGAAGAGGCTATCGACGGCAAGAGTGGCGAGTTGGGATTTGTCGTTGACGTGATGATAGATCGCCATGGCCGAGACGCCGCATTCTTCCGCCACGCGCCGCATTGTAAGTGCGGATGGGTCGTTGGACTTCAACACAACCAAGGACGCTTCCACAATTTTTTCTACCGTTAAGTCACGGCGTTGGTTTGTTTTTTTCGTTTGCTTGGTGGGCTTGGCCATCTTTGTACTTTACATCGTATATTTATTTATACAAGGTAAAGTTAAGCAAAGTCGACGTGGGAGGAATGAATGTCTCTGGAAGGTTTGAAAGTTGGAGTGATCGGCGGCAGTATCGCAGGCTGTGCCGCAGCAACAGCATTGATCCGCGCAGGCTGCGATGTGGACGTGTTCGAACGATCAACCAAAGGGCTAATGGATCGCGGGTCTGGCATCGGCATGCCGGGCCCTCTGCGCGCCACGCTTATGGACAAGGGATACCTTCCTAAGGATTTTCCAGGATGCGAGATGAAATCGCGATGGTGGCAGTTTCCAGATGGAAGTCATGACGGAAACCGCTTGTGGACCCAGGCCACCCCCGCCTTTGCCAACAACTGGGGGAACTTGTGGCGTGCACTGCGGGAAACAGTCTCTGACGATATCTATCACGAGGGGAAGTTGCTCTCGGATTTCACAGAGACGACAAATGGCGTCGCAGTGACATTCCACGACGATGAGGCGCGGGAATTTGATCTTCTTGTGGGCGCGGATGGATACAACTCGTCGGTGCGCCAAAGGATGCATCCCGACGTCGAAACCGAGTACGCGGGTTATGTCCTTTGGCGCGGGAACTATCCCGAGGCCGAGCTTGCCGACACCCACCTGATTGAGGCGATCGACAAAGAGACTGCTTGGTTGACCGTCCCCTTTCCGGGCGGGCACGGCGTCCTTTACATGATCCCGAATTTTGACGGCAGCATCAGGTCCGGGCAACGCCGTGTGAATTGGGCGGTTTATGCATCCTGCCCTACAACGCAACCGTTGAACGGCGTTGAATCGATTCCCCCGGGCGGTGTCACATTGGAGGCTTTTGCCGAGTTTCAGAAGCTGCTTGGCAATCACTTTCCACCTGCCATCCGCGACCTGCTTACCCAATCCTGCCACGACGACGTGTCGATCCAGCCGATCTATGACAGCATCGTCGACACCTATGTCAGCAAAAGAACACTGCTGATTGGCGACGCGGGAACGATGACACGCCCGCACACCGCAAGCGGAGCCACAAAGGCATTGGAGGACGCGTTGGCTTTGGAAACACTGGCGGCCACAGCCGCAGATTTACCTGACCTACTCAAAAGCTACGACGCCCAACGATGCGGGCAAGCAAAAACCCTCAGTCAAATTGGCCGCCGCATCGGTCAGATGCAGGTCATTGAAACGCCCAATTGGAAGGATATGTCGCCAAAGGATTTTGAGGATCTGCACTCGGCGATCCTGTCAGGCGACAAGCTGTATCTTTACGGCGAGGATGCGTGAATCGACGACACAAACATTGAAGGACTTGCCTCGAACTACCGGAGCAAGCCTTCAATCCGGCGATGATGCGACCGGGTGACTATGCCTTCCATGCTGTCGCATCCGGCTCGTCGATTTGTACACCGCTTCCGCCGAAGGCTTCGGGCTTGTCGACGAACTTGGGAACACCGTCCGCAATCTCCAGAACCCGCTCGTCATAGAACTGGTGAAACTGGGGTTCGAATGTCAGGCCAGATGCCTTCAACGTCGACGGAAATACCACCGTCATGTCAACATCGGGCAGAATGCCCATGACGTTACCTCCGCATTTCCGGCAGGACACGCGCTTCAGATGCGGCGACTTTTCCGATGCGTTGATTTCGCCTGCCGTAACCTCGACCTGCGCCGAGGGCCAGACATTCCAGGCCATGAACGGCGCCGCATGGAATTTCTGGCAGTCTTCACAATGGCAAAGGCCGGATGCCATGGGCTGGCCGTGCACCTCGACCGTGACCTCACCGCAGTAGCAAGAACCACTCATTGTCGTTTCATCGGTCATTGGCGCCATCCTGAAACGCTGGCTTCATCGATCATTTCGCCGCTGCCGCCTGCTTCAGCGGGGACATCCGAAAACTTCGGCAGGTGGTCACTAAAATCAACCACGCGTTCGGCGTAGAAAATATGTGCGCCGGGTTGATAGGCGAAACCGGATCCCGAGAGCGTCAGCGGATAGACAACCTTCCACCCCAGGCCCGGTTTGGTTGTCAGGACGTTGCCACCACATTTCGCGCAGGACGTCCGCTGCGTCTCGTCGTTCTTTTCGGAAACGACAACGTCGCCCGAAACCTGCACTGAAGAGGCTGGCCAGGCGGCTAAGGCTGTCATGGGCGCCGAGTGCCATTTCCGGCAGGATTCGCAATGGCAATAAGCCGAAAATACCGGGTCGCCTTCCACCGTGACCTTGACCTGCCCGCAGTAACAGCTGCCCTCATGTGTTTCCAAGTTGTCCAACACCGATCCATCCTCCAGTTTGCTGGCCTCAACTATAGGTGGATGAAATTCTGTACAGAACACGAAATTCGCATACATTGTGGAGAGAATTTTGATGCGCAAAAGGGGGTGGGATTGTCACAGACGAATATCCAGAGGAACACTTGGCGGTCCGAGGGCTGGGCCGAACTCCCTCATTTTTTGGCCGTTGCGCGTACGGGAAGTTTGCGCGCGGCGGCGGATGAGCTCGGCATCAATCATGCAACGGTGAACAGCAACATAAAGAAGCTGGAAGCGCATTACGGGGTGCGCTTGTTTGATCGCTTGACCACAGGGCTGGCATTGACCCCAGCCGGCGAAAACCTTCTTGAAAAAGCAACCGAAGCTGAAGGTGTGATATTGAGCGGCAAACGCCGCGTCGGAGGCCTTGATCGCACGCTGTCAGGATCGGTTCACCTGAATATATCTGCCTGGAACATGTACTATGTCGTCGCGAACAAACTTCCGAGGTTCTATGAACTCTATCCTGACATTGATCTGAAAATCACTGTCTCGGACGATATCGAGAACCTGTCCAACTCCGACTTCGACGTCACTTGGCGCGTCGGCTGGGATATCGACGCGAATGTAACCGGGCGGAAGGTTTACAGCTATCACTCGGCGGTTCTGGCAAGTGAGGAATACCTTGCCCGCCACTGGCAGGCGCGAGGTCCCTATGGCGAAGGATTGCAGTGGATCGGCAAATCAGCACTTTGGCCAAACCCGGAACTGGAACGGATGAACCTCTTCCCGGCAGCCAAGCGGGTCTATGACACCAAAGACCCGCTCCTTATCAATGACATGCTGGAGCGTGGGTTTGGCATGGCCATTGTACCCTTGCCAACGTTGCAAGTGCTTCAAGGCCTAACCGTGGTGCCCGGCACACCGATTGTTCCGGACCGAACCTGCTGGGTGCTGCTTCAATCCGATCTACGCCACACAGCGCGGGTCAGGGCGCTGGTCGATTTTCTGTTCGAGACAGCAAAAGACTTCAGCAAAGGAGAGGATGAAATCATCAGGAAATTCGGGAGTAAGTCGCGTTAATTGATTGGATGAGACGGCCATGCGCTGCCGTCTGAATCGTCAGTCGGCACGGCGGTCCGCCTTCGCCAGAGCAGGTTTCCGCTGCAAGGCGCGAATTCTTGTGCAGGTCGAACTCACATTGTGCGGGACGAAGCGGCCAACAGAAATTGGTCAGACGCGGCTACTTAGAAGCGCACTAGTCAATGTCAGGTGACAAAGCGATCGCACGGCCTAACGGACGCGCCACGTTGCTTAGCAATGGACGCCTGGTATCTTTGCTGGCGCCAAAATCCAACCGGGCACCCAAGTAAATTGTGTCGATTTCTGAGCGGTCGAGCTCTTGGGTTTGATAATACTCTTTCCGGCTTATTTCGGCCAAAAACGTCCAGTCCGTGCCGGCCGGATCGTACTCGGTCCCAAGCTGAATTTCGGTTTTCTCTGCAGGGTCGTCACCCTGAACAGTTGCATCTGACGCGAAATATCCCCCTGTCACGCTCCATTCGTCCGAAATAGGCACAGTCAGACCAAGATCGACAAAGGTTGCTCCGTCCCAACGATAACCATCGCAGGTGTTTGGAGCATCAAACAGGTTCGACTTGCCATAAAGCGCGTCCACAACCACACCATTCGCCAATCGCAGCTGACCTTCGACGCCGACAGCCAGATGTTGGGGATCGTCGCATTCAACCGGAGACGAACCGTCATATTGCTGAGCTGCAACGATAGTTGCAAATGCTCCGAAACTAAAGGAGGGACTTATGTCGGCGAAGCCATGTATCGTAGCCGCGGTCGCGCCATAGACCCCACCGTCTGAATTGTCGTTGTCAACACGCGTATGGTCTAGATCGAACTGGAAGCCAAATCCATTGTCGAGACCTATCTGGTATCCGATGGAAAAATCGCCAACAATCTGTTCACCACCCACCGCACTTACGAAACTGGGATTCTGCGCGACACGGGTGGTTTCTGCGACGCCAAACCTGAATTCTGCCTCACCAAAGCCTTCGGCGTTTGCGGCCGCGGCAATAACCGAAGTAGCTACACATGAAACAGCTACTATCTTTAGAGAAGAACAAAGCGTTGGTGGCGAAACCCTTTGGCTCATCGACATGACGACGCTCAGCTATTTCCCGAAGGATTGCAACTATGGTCACAGATTACGAATTTGCGCGTGTCAATAGAACCACGCATCAATAGGAAGCGGCTTTGTACGTTTGTTCCGCATTGCGCTGAGAAAATGGCCTCTCATTAGAAAACATGTTCTCGTGGTAGCTCTGGACTCAAACCAGTCTTAAGCAACGCTCTGTATCAAGGACCGCAACGCGGACCTTGTTGCCGTTCGATGAGTAGCTTTCTATGTCTGCTTTTTACCTTCTGCGAAGGACGAAAGGCATTTGTCCAATATGGTTTTCAATTCAGATCGATCTAATTCGGACAGTCCCTCGACCAGTCGTTTCTGGACACCAACGTGATCTGTAACGGCGGCGTCAATCTTCGCTATCCCGCGCTTTGTTAGCTTCACACGGACGCTGCGCTTATCCTCTGGGTTCGGGACTCGGGCCACCAATCCATCCTTCTCGAGCTGGTCGATGCGGTTGGTCATTGTGCCTGACGTTACCATCATCGTTGCAAGCAATTGGTTAGGCGACAATGCATGGGGCGGTCCCGATCTCAGGAGCGTCGCCAACACGTCAAAACTCGCTGCACTCAACCCATGTTTGGCAAAGGACTTGCCCATCTCTTCGCTGTAAAGTGCCGATAATCTGACTACCCTGCCAATCACGCCCATTGGCTCGGTGTCTATTTCTGGCCGCTGTTTGGCCCACTGCGCTCTGATGTCTTCAATATCAAACATGCTGTGAGACAGAATAGATTTTTATCTTGACGTCAAGCTAAATACTTTTATCTCTACGTCAAGATAAATTGGAGATCCTCATGTCCCGCCATCATGACCTTGCCATAACGGCACTGGCCCCACTTGTGTGGGGGAGCAGTTACATTGTCACAACACAGTTCTTGCCCAACCTTGATCCGCTGACCGTGTCTGTCCTGCGCGCTCTGCCTGCAGGCCTGCTTTTACTGTGTCTCGTTCGCCAAGTTCCTAATGGTCAATGGGTTTGGAAGATGTTCGTTCTAGGCGCGTTAAATTTCGCGGTATTCTGGTCGCTGCTCTTCTTTGCCGCATATCGTTTGCCCGGCGGCGTTGCAGCCGTAATGGGTGCGTTGCAGCCGTTTGTGGTCATTTTCGCATCGCGTTTCTTGCTTGGGTCAACAATCAAATTGCTTTCGCTTTTCGCAGTCGCGGCAGGCGCCGCTGGGGTCGCACTCCTCGTCCTAACGCCCGAAGCAAAGCTGGATATGTGGGGCGTTGTTGCTGGTATTGCCGGGTCGGCATCAATGGCCTTCGGCACTGTGTTGAGCCGAAAATGGCAACCGCCAGTCTCAGCTCTGACTTTCACGAGCTGGCAATTGACGGCTGGCGGCTTGCTCTTAGTGCCCTTCGTACCCTTTACGCCTACTGATTGGTCGACCATCAGCGGAACGAACGTTGGGGGGCTCGCGTACCTGGGACTTATTGGTGCTGCATTGACCTACATTATCTGGTTGCGTGGTGTCCGCATCATCCAACCCACTGCGGCCTCGATATTAGGCCTTCTCAGCCCTATGAGTGCGACTTTGCTCGGCTGGTATTTTCTAGATGAAACGCTGAGTGTAGCGCAAAGCATCGGGATGATAGTCGTCCTGCTGAGCGTGTTCGGTGGTCAATATGCACTGAGGCCGAATCTAGCAGCAATAAAGCCGACAACGGCCATGGTGCAGAAATCATGAAGTAGGGCTCTTTTGACACCTTCGCCGCCATTGGCCTAAAGGATCGCTTCCCCTGCCCCGCAAAGGCAGCCAAAGCTGCGATCAGTGAAATATTCGCCCTTGTCAGCTATCGTTACCGTCGACGCATTTGGCGACACTTCTGCTTTGCTCACCCAGTGGCATGTCTGGAAGATGACAAAGACACCCATCAATCCACAAACCCCGCCCCAGGTTACTTCACCCCTTTGCACCCCACAGCAGCGTTTGCAGGCCACCGAGTTTTGAATGGCCGAGGGTGTCGAAACCTGACACCAGGCGGCGCAGGTCCGGGTTTTCGATGAACGATAGATAGGCCACCGCCCAGGCGACTTCGAAGGCGCGCAGAGTCTCGTCACCCGTGGCATAGCTTTGCGGCGCATCCGCGTGGGCCGTCACCAGATCCGGGTTGTCGATGGCGGCGACGGTGAAATCCACGGCGCGCGGGATCGCGCGTTCGCAGGCCTCGAACAATCCCAACCCGGCGTCGTCCAGCAAGGCGGCCGTCACCACCAATGGGCCGATTGCATGCAACTGATAATGCAGCGCCAGCGGGCCGCGTTCCATTTCGCGCGGCAGGCTGCCGTCGGACGCAGCATCACAGGCCACGCGCAGCGCCGACCAGGCGGCCCAATGTTGCAGATCTTCGGCCCCCAGCGTCAGCCCGATCCGCGCAACGGCGACTGCCGCCCAGGCGCGCAGGTTGTTGCGGCTGGCCTTGGGTGGTGACTCGCGATCCCAATATGCGATCATCTGGTCGGCCCGGCGCCGCAACCAGGCATCGATTGCTCCCCTCTGCGCATCATCGCGTAGAATCGAGCGGACCGAGGCATAGGCAAACGCCATCCCGGCGATGCGGCTGGGCGACGACATATGCGCATTGGGCGTTTCCAGCGCGCTAAGGGCATCCGCCTGCGCCCATTCCGCCAGCGCATCACCGACACAAGCCGCTTGAGCCGATGCCTCAGCCGGTTCTTTCAACGCCATGTTAGAGGCTTTCGCCAGGGCCGAGATGAAGGCGTCGACAGGTTTCAGCGCTGCATTGACGCCCGCGTTATTGCCCGGGTCGATGTCAGAACGTGTACGGCTGTCGTCAGTATAGCGGCTGCCGTGGTCCAGCGACACGACCGGTTCGGGGATCACGAAACATTCGACCGCTGCGATCGCCGGGCTGGCGCAGAGGCACACGCCAAGGGCGGCGATGGTCAGGCCCCCTGCCCGCGCGTTCATTGCGTCACCTCGGGGCGCAGCGCCAGCGACTGCGTCAGCATCTGCGCGGTTTCGTCGCCAGCGTCGGCGGCGCGGGCCAGCCAGGTTCGGGCTTCTTCGCGCGACGGATCGGTTCCGATCCCGAAGGCCAGCGCCTGCGCCAGATCCACCATCGCAGGCACATCGCCCAGTTCTGCGGCCCGCGCGAACCATTCAGTCGAGGCTGCCACATCGGTTGCCGATCCCGCATCCGTCCGCATGATCCGCGCCAGTTCGCGCATTGCCACCGGATGCCCGGCAAGCGCGGACTTTTCGTAGAGCGCGCGCACGTCGATCTGTTCGGCGGCCAGCATTCTGATTTCCGGTTCTTCCAGCGCCAGCCGGGCCAAAGCGTGCGGCACATCCGGCAGGTCTGATTTCACGATCAGCTCGACAAACAGATCCGCAGCGCGGCCCGCGTCAAAGCCTGCGCCGCGTGAATTGGCATAGACATTCAGCAATCGACTGATCGAGGTCAGGTTCCCGCCCGCATGCGCCGTTTCATAATGCGCCATCGCGGCCTCGGCATCGCCCGGTGCGCCGTGGCGGCGCAGATGGTCGCCGATCAGGACGTTGCGCCAGCCGTTGTCCTCTCCCAAAATCTTGGCGACCTCGATCCAGCGATAGAAATCTTCATTGTGCCCGATCTCACCCAGTACCGAGGCATAGTGGATCGCCTGTTTGAAGTCGCAATCCATGACGGCGATGATCCGGCGCTTGTAGTCCTTTTTCTTTGCTGCGTCCTCAAGGTGGCGCAATGCCAGGGTCAGCGCCCAGAAATCACCGCGCGCCTCGATAATCTCTCGGTGCAGTTCGAACACGTCCTTTGCGGTTCCAAGGCCGGTTGGATCGGCGCGGTGCAGCAAGGCGATGGCTTCGCCCCTGCCCCGTCCGGCCAGCGGCATCAGCAGTTCCAATGCCTCGGCCCGGTCCTCCAGCGTGACATCAGGCCCGGACAGCAGAACATCGGCCAGGTACAGCCCCGCTTCGTGTTCGCCGCCCGCCAACGCGTCCCGGTAATACCGCAGGGCGCGGGCGCGTTCTTCGGGCGACAGGGCCAGCTTTAGCAGCAGATTGCCGCGTGACTGCAACACCCGGTCATAGCGGTCCGCATAGGCATCCCAGAACGCAACCTGAGTTTCTTCGGCGCCATTGCGTTCCAGCAGTTCCATGAACGAAGCCAGCGCGGTCGGGCGACCATAGAGCGCCTGGGTCTGAAGGATTGCGAAGGTTAGTTCGTCAGTGTCTTCGGCCAGATCGGCCATCTCCTCGGGCTTGAACGACAGGGTCTGGGTGCCGGTCGCGGCCTCGATCCCGCGCCAGTATTCAGCCTCGACCAAGTTCGGACCGCTGGGGGCCTTGCAAATCGCAAAGCGGCGCAGATCGGCCATCGGGTCGATCATGCCCAGTTGGCTGATCGTATAGATCAGGTCGTCAACGATCCGATAGAAGTCGGCATCCGTTTCAGCGTGGCGCATGCGGATCGCCGACAGCGCCTGAATCGCCTCTCCCTCCTCCAGGGCGGCGGCGCGTTCCAGCAGACGCTCGGCCTCGGCCTCTCCAGCCCAACGGCCATCACGTTCCAGCACATTCTGCGCCAGCTTGGTATAGGTCCAGCCCGGCGCATCGGGCAATTCGGCCAGCGCTTCCAGCGTCTCGATCAGTTGCGAATGCAGGGCGGGATCAATCTTGCTTTGCTGTTCCAGAAACAGCGACAGGCGGATCAGCCCGGCGCGCTCCGACCCGTCAGCCGCACGTTGATACAGCGCCAGCGCATGATCCATGTCCTGGTCGAGCAATGCGCCAACTTCGTACAAACGACCCAAAGCCAGCTCCGCATAAGGCAGGCCACCGTCAGCAGCCAAACTCAGGTATTTCAGCAGAACGTCGTTGTCCTTGGCGACCTCCTCCGATCGCATGTGGTATTCGGCCACATTCCAAGCCGCGTTCGCATCGCCCAGATCGGCGGCAAAGCGGAACCATTTCTCCGACAGGTCATAGTTCTGCGTGACAATGTCGCCATTGCGGAATTCGCGCGCGATCCGCGTGACACGGTCGCAGATCATCGGGTTCAATTGCCCGACCAGCGCGCCAAAGGCCATTGTGATCGCCAGATCAGGCGGCAGATCCCAGCCATCCGGCGCGGCCCCCGCCAGGCTGCGGCGGGACAATTCCAGCAAAGCGTCGGCATTACCGCTGTAGCCTGCGGCGATCATCAATTCCAACCCGCGTTCTTCGTCGCGATCAATTCCGATGCCATCAATCAGATATCCCGCAACCAATGCCTGCAACCGGGGCGAGGTTGACAGATCCGCCTGCATCAATTGTTCGACAAGGCGCTGATTGCGTATCTGGTCCAGCCGCCCGCTTGCTACCAGCAGATCAATCATCGCCACAATCTTCGTCGATTCCGAAAAATGCGGATCAATTGTCGGCAGCAATTCGATCATCTGCTCAATGGTGTCCGACCAGGCGCGCGCGTCAATCTCCCGCAATCGGCGAATGTCCCGTTTGATCAATTCGGGCGCGCGATCCGGCAACGCCTTTCCGTCCCAGTCTGACCATTCCGCAATGATCTTTTGATCGCTGGAGCGGGTCACGCAGATCGGATCGACATCCAGGATCGGCGGATCGAACACGATATCCGAAGTCGCCGCATTACCGGATTGCGGCGCGGCCAATGACACCGACAGCGCAAGTGCGACTGCCGTAATCCTGTGCATGTGATGGCTCATTTACTGTCTCCGAATATTCTGCGGCGTCATTGCGTCAATTGACGTAACGATTGTCCGTGACCGAGGCGGAATAACTCCCCCCCGCCCCGCTGAGGATGATGGTGACCCCGGCGCGCCGCATCAGATCGACGGCATCAACCTGTGCCAACATCTCGTCACCCGACTGCATCTGAAAATCGAGCGTCAATGGCGCCTTCAAGGCAACCGTTGCGGCAGAGTTCGCGGATACCGCGGGGATTGCGACGGCGTTCGCCTGGGGCACGAACAGATCCACAGCCTCCACATCCGAAAGGTTGTAGAACGTCACATCGGCCTGCGCGGGATTGCCGGTCAGATCATCCTCGATCAGCGATCCGGTGCCGTCCGGCCCCACAAGATAGGTATAGAACGTGGCGGGCTCGACCATCTCGGCGACTTCGGTTCCGGCGGCGACGATCTTGACCTCTCCGGGGTCGGTCACCACGTATGGGGTGATCCCGTCCTCGACATCGCGGAACGCCACCGATTGCACCACGGCGACAGTTTCACCCGTCGCAATCACACGCACGAAGGCGGCGTTCGGGTCTGCCACATCCTCATAAAGACCGCCATCCTGGGTCAGGCCGGGGGTCGCCAGAAACAGAAGTGTTGTGGCGCACGGCAGGGTGAATTTCGCAGATTTCATGACGGATCGTCCTTTGTTGTTCGACAGATAGACAGGCTGGCAACATCGCTGACGGGGCGGTCGAATGTGACCTGAACCTCGGCAATGTCATCAGACCAGAGCGACAGAAGTGGTTGATAGAAACGGCCCGTGGCGCGCAGCCGGTCGCCCCGCTGCATGACGGCGCGGCGCCGCACGCCCGAGGATTGGACGAAGCTGAATTCGGCCCGGCGCGCACCGTCCTGACCCAGGTTGGCAAAGATCACATCCTCTGGCCGAAGCCGGATATCCGCCAGTTCGGCCCGCAGCGTCGTGCCGCCGTCCGATGTCGTGACAAGCGGTTGGTCACACCGACCCGAGGCTGCGGCGATCAGTTCTTCAATATGGCCGGGACCGTATTGTGCGAGGTTATTGTAGATCGGGTTTTCCCAGATCAGGAATTGCGGGCGGTTTTCGGCGAATTCCGTCGACGTCAGATAGGATGTTATAGCGCCAAATTGATTGCCGCCGGTGATTGCGTAGTTGACAATACTCAGGCCCGAATATTCCGAAAGGAAACCAGCGAAATTATTGATGTCGGAATCCGAAAAAGATGTCCCGACCAACACCGCCTGGGGCGCGACCTGATCTGATCCGAATATATCCAGCGATTGCGAATCCCCATCCGTTTGCGCCGCCACTTCCCGGGTCAGGAATGACATTGTCGCAACTGGCGGCAATTCATCGCGACAGAACACCTGCAACGCGCGCCGCATGCCGGAAAACGCAACCTCGCGCCCCCGTTCGATGGTTTCGAATTTCTTCGGAGTGGTATTCGCGTAATTCGGATCGGCCACAATTGTTTTGGCAATTTCTTCTGCCGCCAGCCTTGCACCTTCGGGCGTCCAGTGGAAATCCGCGCGAAAGAACGGAGGATTGTCGGCCCCTGCCCTCTGCAGGGCCGTTTGGATATCGGGCGCGGCAACGCCACGCGAGCGAAGGCGCGCGATGATATCCTGATAAACCGCACCGGCTGAGTTGACGTCATAGCTGTATTCCGCAGACCGCGGCGGCAGGTAATCCGGCATCGCTTGGCTTTTGGACGGGATGGTGACGTAAATTAATGTCGTCCCCCCCGCTGCCAATTCACGGGACAGGCGTTGAAGCTGATCAGCGACCTGATCGGTCAGCGGATGCTGCATGCGCAGATCGGCGAAAGTGCGAAAGAAGAACCCGTCGCGCCCTTCGATCGACGGCATGGTGTTGGAAAACTCATGCCCGCTGCATGCAAAATTACTGGCATTGGCCGCGCAGGCGCTTAGCGTCAGGCCGATCAGCGGGGCAATTGCACGGGTGCAAAATCGGTTCATGCCTGCTCCTCCTCTTCTATCTTGGGTGGTGTCTGGGCGAGAGTTGCAGGCGCCGGTCCAAGGCTGCGCAACAGGTTTTCGGCAGTTACCCGGGCGGCCAGATCGTCGCTGGCGACGGCAATGCCCAGATACTTACGCGCCGCCGGGAACCCCTGTTCGCGATCCTCGCCGTCCAGCAGGAAATGCGTCGCCAGTTTCAGGGCAGCCCCGGCATTCTGATTGTTGGCGGCGATCGTCAGATAGCGCCGCGATTCCGCCGGATCCTGGCCAAACGGTTGGCCACCCTCATAGAATTCAGCCATGATCAGCGCCATCCGCGTGTCGCTTTGTGCACGTGTATTCAATGCGTTACGGGCAATGGCCAAGGTCTGTTCCGAAAACGTGACGTCATCGCGGCGCAGGAACTTCGTGATGGGCAGATAGGCATAATCCAGCCCGTCATTCGCCGCCTGTACGAAGTATCGCAACGCCGCCTCATCGCCCCGTCCGCTCAGCCTGCCGGCATAATTATAGGCCGCAAGCCCGTCGCCCGACCCTGCAAGTTTCACCAGATCCGCATCGCTTACATCCGCACGCGCGACCATACGGGCGCGGATGTCTTTCAGTTCCAGCGCCAGCGCTTCTTCGGGTGTAACCACCTCGGCCACCGGGGCGGTTTCAATCTTCTGACCAGTGATCTGGCCGAAAATATTCGTGCCCGCACAGCCCGGTAACGTCAGGGACAAAATTGTCAGCAACAGAATGCGCCGCATATCAGACATCCCCCTGCGCGTCGTGCGATTGCCAAAGATCCGGATCGGATAAGTAACGTACCGGGAATTCCCAAATCACATAGCGTGGTGCGGATGCGGCCAATTCGGGGCTGTTCAAATAGGCGCGCATTGGCGCAACCGGCCCCTGTCCTTCGGTCGCCAGATTGAGCACATCGCGCGACAACGACAATTTCAGCGCCTCGGCAAAACTCCAATCCGTATTCGCGCTGTAGGAGGTTCCGATCAGGACTGTATCAATACTGTCCGTGCCGAAAATGCTGATATTGGCATCCGGTTTGGACACTGCATCAAACGGAATAATAACCTCGGGCCGCAACCCTATGATCGGGGCCAATACGTCCGAGGTTACAAATGAAACCAGATCGCCGGTCAGGGTTTTTTCGTCTTGCGCACGCCCAATATAATCGGCGTCGCCCAGCGGGATCAACCCGGCGTTCGCAATTGCCTTTGCAACTGCTGTGGCCCCGAACGGCGTCCAATGCGTATCTGTTGAAAGGAATGTCTGCTTAGGGGCACTCCCTTGAAGTAATGTCGGACGGATATCGACGTGCGCAATGGCTTGACGATCCAACGCGGCCAGAAAGCCATCATAAACGCCGCGAATTTCCGGGGATTGATCGCCGCTGAACCTGCTGTACACGTCCAGCTTGCCCGGAACTGGCACCAGGATCAACTGCGTGCCGTGTTGCCTAAGCCGCTGACCAAACGTGTTTATTTCTGCCGCTGCGGTGTCAAGATCAGCCCCGAAAGGCCCGGCTTCTTCTTGGGTGAACAACCAGCCATTGTCACCGGCGATGACGCCGCTGCGCCCCTCACCAATCAGCACATAGCGTGCCGCGCCAATTAGCCCGACCGAGATGTCGCGATGCGGCAGACTATCGACATATGCGGTGTCAATTTCGCTGGCGACACGCCCTTTCAGGAACGCCATCTGATCAAGGTCGACCCGAAGATCGCCGGTTTGCAGGAAATTGATATTCGCAATCAGCGAATAGCCAAGGAATGTCGCGGGCAAAAAAAACCGAGAAAGTTTCAGAAACCGTTGCATCGCGCCGCCCCTAGAATTGGAAATACAGAAATGGCGAAAAATTCTGCTCGGCCAGTTTCATGATGGTGAATGTGGCAATCCCGGTTATTGCGACCGAGGGCACCAACGTATTGGCAAGCGTCAGTGTGCCATCCGGCGCAATATGGCTGCGCGCAGGTGGATGAACCCACGGCTCTGCGATGACGACCAATATGCCGATGCCAACAAACAGCAGGCTTTCACGCGTTATCTGCATTGCGATTTCCAACGGAATGCCGCCGCCATTGGAGCCCAGCATTCCGGAATAAACGTCGAACGCAATTCCAAGCGTTTCCGCACGGAACACAACCCAGCCAATCAGCACCACCAGCAAAGTCGAGATCAACGCCATTGCGCCGCTGCCTTTGTCACGCCCCGTCGCACGCTCCAACGCCAGCCATCCACCGTGCCATGCACCCCAGACCAGAAACGTCCAATTCGCCCCGTGCCAGAACCCGCCCAGCAGCATCACGGTCATTAGGTTCACATAGGTCCGCGTGGTGCACAGCCGGTTGCCGCCCAGCGGGATATACAGATAATCGCGCAGCCAGATTGACAGGCTGATATGCCAGCGCCGCCAGAACTCGGTGATTGAGCGGCTGATGTAGGGGCGGTTGAAATTCTCGGTGAACCTGAACCCCATCATCATGCCCAACCCGATGGCCATGTCGGAATAGCCCGAGAAATCGAAGTAAAGCTGCAGCATGTAGGCAATCGCGCCAATCCAGGCCAAAGGCATGGACGGATCGGCGGTTGAGAATGCCAGGTCCGCAAGCGGCGCGACGGCATCGGCCAGGATCACTTTCTTAGCGAGACCAATTGCGAACCGCGTCGCCCCGTCGGTGAACATTTGTGCCGAATGGGTCCGCGCCTCGAACTGGTGGGCCAGATCTTTGAACCGCAGGATCGGCCCGGCGATCAGCTGCGGGAACAGGGCGATAAAGGCGGCGAAGTCGAGGAAGCTGACCGTTGCCTTCACGTCGCGCCGGTAGACATCGACGAGATAGCTGATTGACTGGAAGACATAGAATGAAATGCCGATCGGCAGGATCAGCCGCCAGTGGATGCCAAGGCCGCTCGCGTCGGTTCCGACCAGTGCGGCGAGGCTGTCGACGAAGAAATTGAGGTATTTGAACACCCCCAGCACCGCCAGGCACCCGGCCACCCCGATCCCGCAGTAAAGCCGGGCGCGCGGACCGTCCAGATTGCGGCGGATGAGCAATCCGCAACCATAAGTCAACAGCGTCGTCAGGATCAGCAGGCCCAGGAAATCCACGCGCCACCAGCCGTAGAACGCGTAGGATCCCAACAGAATCGTGGCTGACTTCGAGCGTGTCGGCGTCAGGTAGTACAGCGCCAGGAACAGCGGCAGGAACAGGAACAGGAAGCTTTCAGAGGAGAAGACCATCAGACGCCCCCGCAGTCCGGTTGCGCGGCAATATCCGCCGGGGCGATCAGGTATCCGCCCTGCCCGCCTTTCTGGCGCGCCGTCAGATAGCCGACCGTGTGAACGCCCAGATCGCCCGAGAACAGGCGCGGGTATTGCGCCTCCAGCCGGTTGTCGATCATCTGCAGACGCCCGGCGGTGGCACCGCGAACCCCCTCTCCGTTATCGGCGATCAGATTGCGGGTTACGTCGGTCTGCCAGCCAGCTTCCTGCCCGGCAATGCTCAGGCCAGCTGCGCGGTTGAAGGCGATGATATTGTCAACCAGCGTTGCGTTCACCACCCGGTCCAGCCCGACACCGGGGCCGCCGTTGGCGACGATCAGGTTGCCGGATATGGCAATGCAGGCACCGCGCTGAATGCGCATGGCCCCGGCGCCGTTCAACGCGATCGTATTGTCGGTAAAGGTCAGATCGGCGCTGTTGCGGTCGATCAGCGCGCCTGAATTTTCGCCTTGTGCCAATAGGTTACCAGTGACGAGCGCGCCGGTGGAATTCGCCGTGATCCGCAGCGCCTGAAGCCCGCGCGTCCCGATGATCCGGTTGTCGGAAATCACCGGGCTTTGCGCCTCGGCCACGAATAACCCGACGCCCCGGCTGCCAAGGATACGGTTGCCGATCACCTGGCTGTTGCTGGTGCGGATCAGGCTGACCGGGCCGGAATCGCGGATCGTCGTATCGCGAATGGAGGAGGCATCCTGCGCGCGAAACAACCCGCCGTTAACGACACTCAACCCGCTGTAAGGCCCCGCATCTGCCGATCCAAGGCCGTGCAACTCGGCGCCCGTTACCTGCATGCTGCCGGTTCCGGCGGTCAGGACGAAGGGGCGGAAGGCGTCCGGCGTATCCACCCTCGGATCACGCGCCCAGATCCGGGCGGCACCGATGCGCATCCGCCCGAAGTTCAACAGGAATGCACCACTGTCCGAGGTCATCTGAACCTCGGCCCCGTCAGGCAGGATCAGCTCGGCATCTTCCCAGACGATCAAAGGGCGGGTCAGGGTGACCTGATTGCCATCAGCCTGAATTCCCGGCGCGCCCGCTGCATCGGCCATCGCGACAACCTGATCCAGTGTCGCCGATCCGGCGCGCAGGGTCACCGCGTCGGTCTGGCCGTTTTGCGCCGCGATCACCGCCAATTGCTGGTTTGCGCCCGCATAGATCGCCAGTTTTGCCAATGCGACCCGCAGGTTCAGGGATGAAACCTGGGGTGTTCCGGCAAGCGGCGCCACTTTGGCCACACCCGCAGCCGGGCGTTTCGGCGCATCCATGCCAAACATGGCGCGCATCTCGCCCAGCCGCTGCGCCAGTACCTCTGGCCTTTCGTCAACCATCGCAACCAACCCGGCCCGCACCGTGCCCAGATCAGGCCCGGCCACCGCCGCTACGCCAGACAGCATCAGCGCCAGCGGCACCCAAAGGACGCGCGCTTTACGCATGTGCCAACACCGGCCCGGTCGGAACCACGCCATTCAGGATCGTCAGCAGGATCGCCTGAAACGGCTGGGTCGAAGCGTTGCGCAGTGGCAGGCACAGATCGGCGGCCACGCTGATCGTATCCCCGGATGAGATCGACTTCTCCGCCCCGCCCTCTTGATACGCCCCCTGCCCCGAGATCACCGCCAGCAGGCTTGGCCCCTCTCCGGTGCCATTCAGCATCATCGTCGCCTCGGGGCGCACCGTGACCATCTTCATCCGATACTCATCGGCCGAGGACAGCGCCTCGATACTGCCCCAGCTTAGATCGCGCAGCTTGTGTGTGGTCACCTCACTACGGTTCTGATCCTTCAGCCGGTCAACGATGGATTTCACCATCTGCGCGTTCTGCTGATTGGTCACCAGAACCGCATCCGGTGTGTCCACAACGATCACATCCTCCATCCCCACCACGGCGACCAGCCGGTCATCGCCATGGATCAGAGAGTTCTTCGTGTTGAGCGAAATCACATCGCCATTGGTCACATTCCCATCACCACATTTGTCCGAGATTGCATGGACCGAGGTCCAGGCCCCGACGTCGTTCCAGTCGATATGACAGACCGGGGCCAGCGCCACAGCGTCCGAACGTTCAAAGACCAGCCGCTCGGTCGGTTCAGCGCGGGCTTGGGTGAATGTGGCTTCGTCCAGAAGAATGTGATCGTCGCACTGTTCAGCTGATGAAACCGCACGAGAAACGGCGACGAAGCTCTCAGGCTCAAGGCGCGCAAACTCTCCGATCAAGGTGTCGGCGCGGAACAGGCTGATGCCTGACGCCCAATATGCGCCCCCGGCGGACAGCAGGGCCTCGGCCTCGGACAAGGGGGGTTTTTCGACGAATTGCAACACCCGGTGCAGACCGGGATAGACATCAAAACTGCCCCCGTCGGTGACATAGCCATAGCCGGTTTCGGCATAGCGCGGCATGATCCCGAAGGTGATGATCCGCCCGTCGTCGGCTGCCTGCGACATCGCCGTGACCGTGCTGTTCAGATCGCCCTTGATGACGTGATCTGAAGGCAGCACCAGAAGCTGCGCTTCGGGATCATTCCTGATCACACTCAGCGCGGCGGCCAGAACCGCCGGGCCGGTATTGCGCCCCACGGGTTCGGCAATCACATGGCCGTCGATCTGAAGCTGCTCCAACTGGCGCCGCACAATCGTGACGTGGCGCGCGCTGGTCACCACGATGGGCGCGCAGAACTGCGCCCCACGATGGCGCTGGATCGTCGCCTGAAAGTAACTCAGGCTGTCCTTGCCCGCCGTGGGCTGAAACTGCTTGGGCTGCTCAACCCGGCTGAGTGGCCACAGGCGCGAGCCCATGCCGCCGCACAGAACCAGCGGATAGATCCGGGGCCGGTCATTGGCCGCGACCCGCGGCAAATCGCCGATCATGTTGCCGCCCCCGTACGCATCCGGTGGACCAGACCTGCAACCGCCTGGAACGGCGCAAAAATCCATGGCGCCGGTTTATGGATCCGAAGCCGGACGACCTGCCCGACCTGATCGGGGTCAAGGGTGGTGTCAGGCGTCAGCGTCACCGGGATCAGGGCTTTGTCGCCCTCGCCCGCCACATCATGCTGCTGGTTCACGTCCAGCATTGCGCGCAGCATGTCGCCGTTGGCCAATGTCAGTTCGATATGATGCGCAGCGGCCAGATCATACAGCAGTTCCGGCGGGACATTGGCCCCGACCGCGATGTCTTCCACATCCTGCGCCAGATACAACACCGGCTCCCCCGCCAACACGGTCGAACCCTTTTCGACCCCCGCAAGGGTCGCCGCACAATCGCACGGCATCGCGATGCTCAGCGTCTCGCCCGAGGTTGCGCGGATCGCAAAAGCAATCTCACCGGCGGCGGCGGCAGGGTTGAGGTAGTCGATCTGCCCGGCGCTGACCGCGCGCAACGTCTCGCCCGATTGCATCACATAGGCCGGGGTGGGCACCGCGATGGAATAGGCGCGTTGATACAGCAGGCTGGTCGCCCCGATGACCAGCGCGACGCTGGCCGCAATCGTGGCGGCGGTGCCCAGTTGCTTGCGCTTGCGCGCAGCCGCCGGGTTCGCGGCCGAGGCGGGTTTGTCACCGCTGCCCGCCGTCGACGCCACACCAATCGTACCCCCAAGCGAGATCAGATCGCCCGCGACATAGGAATTCAGGATATGGCGCAGCTGTGGCAGATGCGCGCCGGTCGGGTCCGCATACGCGATCCGCACCTTGCCTTGGCCCCCGTCCGCCTCGCTGACCGTGGCATTGACCAGAAGGCCGACGCTGAAGCCCGAAAACGCGAAGGCGAGTTTGACCAACCGGCTTTCCCCGGCAAGCTGGGGATCCAGCAGGCCGGTGGCGAAGGCCTCCACCAGTGATATCCCGGTGCCCTGAAACCTGCGCCCGTCAACATCCGCCGTGAATGGAATGTCGAACATCGGGTGGTCATTCGCAGCCCCCAGATCGGGCGGCTGCTGCGCGGCGGTTGATGTGGATTTGTCCATTCTTTTGTCCCTCGATTGGTCGTCACAGAATGCCGGTGAGAAAGAAGATCCCGAAGGTCAGCCAGCCAAGCGCCAGGCAATGCGCGAACAGCGACGATGCCCCGCGCATGCGCGCCCCGATAGCGGTCGCAAAACCGCCGGAACGCCCGCCCGACTGGCGCGTCCAACGCTGGCGATCCAGCCGGAACAGCACATAGCTTTTGACGCTGGCCCCGACGATCTGGCCGAAATACAGCAGGAAAGGATAGGTGATCGGAAAGCCTCCGCCACGGAACAGCGACAGCACCGCGCAGAACACATAGCGGGTGAACATCACCCATGCCGCATAGGCCGGCAGCACCCAGGGTTCGATGAACAGCGCCGTCAGCAGAACACCAATCGGCCCGGCCAGCGTGGTCCAGATCGCCAGTCGCTGATCCATCAGTGACCACCAGGTGAAATAGCCGATATCGCGCGCCGGAAGCGCCAGCGCCC
>Ga0070727_10000548_pt1 | contig 45209 bp, 32 predicted proteins | sample tdAd472_FD_66722 | JGI IMG/M metagenome (GOLD analysis project Ga0070727, IMG submission 66722) | Marine sediment microbial communities from the Atlantic coast under amendment with organic carbon and nitrate - tdAd47.2 | ecosystem: Environmental > Aquatic > Marine > Coastal > Sediment | place... | reverse complement strand
CTGGGCCAATGACTGCGCTGAGCCCTTGCCCACATCGCCGTAGCCGATTACCAGTGCTTTTTTGCCAGACAGCAGGTGGTCGGTGCCTCGTTTAATAGCGTCGTTGAGACTGTGACGACAGCCGTACTTATTGTCATTTTTAGACTTGGTAACCGAGTCGTTAACGTTAATGGCAGGTACTTTCAGCTCGCCCTTTTCCAGCATGTCGTAAAGACGGTGAACGCCGGTGGTGGTTTCCTCGGTGATACCGTGAATGTTTTCCAGCACCTGAGGGTATTTGTCATGCAGCATAGCGGTTAAGTCGCCGCCGTCATCCAGCACCATGTTGGCGTCCCAGGGTTGACCATCCTTAAGGATTTGCTGCTCCAGACACCACTCGTATTCCTCTTCTGTTTCACCTTTCCAGGCAAAAACCGGTGTGCCGTTGGCAGCAACTGCAGCCGCAGCCTGATCCTGTGTGGAAAATATGTTGCAGGAGGTCCAGCGAACTTCAGCACCCAGCGCTTCAAGGGTTTGGATCAGTACCGCAGTTTGAATGGTCATGTGAATACAGCCGAGGATTTTCGCGCCAGCCAGCGGTTGCTCACCAGCATATTTGGCGCGTAGTGCCATCAGTGCAGGCATTTCTGTTTCGGCAATGTCGATTTCTTTGCGGCCCCATTCGGCCAGATTAATGTCGGCTACTTTATAGTCGGTCATGGTGATGTCCTAAAATTTAAATTTCGTTTGATGTACTTGTTCGGCGGGCAGTTTTCTACAGCGCCGCTTTCAACGCATCGGCTTTATCGGTGCGCTCCCAGGTGAAGTTCGGCTCTTCGCGACCAAAGTGACCGTAAGCCGCAGTTGCTCGATAGATTGGGCGCTTCAGATCCAGCATTTCTACCAGGCCGGCAGGGCGTAGATCAAAGTGTTTGCGAACCAGTGTGACAATCGCCTCGTCACTCAGTTTGCCGGTGCCAAAGGTGTTGATGCTGATGGAGGTTGGTTCGGCAACGCCAATGGCGTAGGAAACCTGGATTTCACAACGATCAGCCAAGCCAGCGGCAACAATGTTTTTAGCCACATAGCGGCCTGCGTAGGCTGCCGAGCGGTCTACTTTTGAGGGGTCCTTGCCGGAGAAGGCGCCACCACCGTGGTGAGCCATGCCGCCATAGGTATCAACAATGATTTTACGACCAGTCAGGCCGCAGTCGCCCATTGGGCCGCCGATGATGAACTGACCGGTTGGGTTGATGTGATACAGGGTGTTGCTGGTTAGCCACTCGGCAGGCAGTACCGGTTTGATGATTTCTTCCATCACCGCTTCCTGCAGGTCGGGAAGCGAAATTTCCGGGCTGTGTTGAGTCGATAAGACTACCGCATCAACGCCAACGGGTTTGCCGTTTTCGTAACGCATGGTCACCTGGCTTTTGGCGTCCGGGCGTAGCCATGGCAAAACACCATTTTTGCGTAGCTGCGCCTGACGCTCAACCAAGCGGTGTGAGTAGCTGATTGGCGCGGGCATCAGTACCTCAGTTTCGTTGGTGGCGTAGCCGAACATCAGACCTTGGTCACCGGCTCCCAGCTCTTTTTGGTCACCCTCATCAACCCCTATTGCGATGTCGTGGGACTGTTTGCCAATTGCGTTGAGTACGGCACAGGAAGCACCGTCAAAGCCAACATCTGAGCTGTTATAACCAATATCCAGTATCACCTGGCGTACCAGGTCTTCGAGGTCGATGTAGGTGTTGGTGCGAACTTCACCAGCGATGACGGCCATGCCTGTTTTTACCAGCGTCTCTACAGCAACGCGGGCATTTGGGTCGTCGGTTAGAATCGCATCCAGAACCGCATCAGAGATCTGGTCGGCCATTTTATCCGGGTGTCCCTCGGATACAGACTCAGAGGTGAAAACAGAGTAGTTGCTCATGGTGTTAATGTCCTATTGAGTTAACTTTCTTAAAAAGGTGTAACTGGATCTGGAAACCATTGCGTAGGCCCAGAAATAAATCCTGCACGGCGGTTAAACCGGCTGTTTGTGCCCAATGTTTTAAATCTTCGGGTTCAAAGCCCATCCAGAGGTCGCCGCAGCTGTCTTTTACCCAGGCTTGATCGTGGTGACAGAGCTCTGCTATCAGCATGAACCCCCCGCTGTTTAGCAGTTGTGAGGTTTGCTCAAAGATGACCTGTGGCGAAGGAACGTGATGAAGCACCATCAGGCACACCACCAGTTCAGCGGTAATTTGCTGTTGGATAGCTGCACTGGCTTCACCGAGAATAAAGTTAACGTTCGTTAACTGTTTGTCTGCGGCAAGTTGCCGTGCCTGTGCCAACATGGCAGGCGAGTTATCAATGGCGTGTACCTGGCGGAAACGCTCGGCGAGAAGTGGTAAATAATGGCCTTCACCGGGACCGATTTCGATGGCTGTGGCGTTATCGGGTAAGCCGGTTAGCTTGACGAGGTCGGTAGCATTTCTGACATATTGAGAGTTTTCGGTGATTAACTCCTGCATTTCGCTGAACTTTCCCGCGTTTTTCGAAAAAAATTCCAAAGAGAGTAGCGAGCGTTCGGCTTTGATCTCTGTGATACGAGCGGTCAGCTGATCATCAAGTGGTTCGTTATCCAGATTGGTAAAGAGCGCCTGAATAAAGTCAGAAAGCGGTGCGTCAAGATCCAGTAACGGACGACGATAAAAGATTGAGTTGCCTTCTCGACGGGTCGCGACCAGATTGGCGTTGGCTAACACTTTGAGGTGGTGGCTGAGTTTAGACTGAGCCAAGTCTAAAATTTGGCACAACTCCAGGACACCAAAGGATTCTGCTTTTAGAACACGCAGAATTCGCAAGCGCAATAGATCGGAAGCCGCTTTGCAGGCCAGAGCAAGGTTAGGCGAAGACAGAGTGCTTGGTGGGGTGTTTAGTTGTCGAGAGGTAGCTTTAGACATAGTGAGCAACTATAGACGCTAAATCAGTGTTGATCAAATCTATATCAAAATATTTTGATATAGCTGGTAAAATATTTTGTTTTCAGCCAATTAGCGGCGAAATAGATTTGAAGCTGAGCGTCGGTTAGGGGAAAATACGCGCCTTGCAAACAGAGGCGCCAGAACTGGCGGCAAAATACCAGAGGTAGTTAACATGTCATCGTCCGTATCCCCCCGTTTTCGCTTAGCCAACGCCATTCGTGCTCTCAGTATGGATGCCGTGCAACAGGCCAACTCCGGCCACCCCGGTGCGCCTATGGGTATGGCCGATATTGCAGAGGTCCTCTGGAATGATTACCTCAAGCACAATCCTGCGAATCCTGACTGGGCTGATCGGGATCGCTTTGTTCTGTCTAATGGGCATGGCTCCATGCTGCTGTACTCTCTGTTGCACCTGAGTGGCTACGATTTAAGCATCGATGATCTAAAAAACTTCCGTCAAATGGGGTCCAAAACGCCGGGTCACCCTGAATACGGATATGCGCCGGGCGTGGAAACAACCACTGGTCCGTTGGGGCAGGGCCTGGCCAACGGTGTTGGTATGGCGATGGCGGAAAAAACGTTGGCGGCACAATTTAACAAGCCGGGTCACAGTATTGTTGATCACTTCACCTATGTATTTGCCGGTGACGGTTGTTTGATGGAAGGTGTGTCTCACGAAGTCTGCTCGCTGGCGGGCACGTTGGGGCTTGGAAAGCTGGTTGTTTTTTATGATGACAACGGTATTTCCATTGATGGTCAGGTTGAAGGCTGGTTTGCTGACGATACCCCTAAACGTTTCGAAGCCTATGGCTGGCAAGTCATTCCAGAGGTAGACGGCCACGATCCAGAACAGTTAGTTGCGGCCGTTGAGGCGGCCCGGGCTGACTCGGCCCGCCCAACGCTTATTTGTTGTAAGACGGTGATTGGTTTTGGTTCTCCCAACAAGCAGGGCACTGAAGGCGTACACGGTGCGCCACTGGGTGGCGATGAAATTAAGGCCTCCCGCGAACAGTTGGGCTGGCAGTACGATGCCTTTGAGGTACCTGAAGATATTTATGCCAGCTGGAATGGTCGCGACCGCGGACAGCAGCAAGAGGATAGCTGGCAGCAGCGTTTTGCCGATTATCAGGCCGCTTTCCCCGCCGAAGCGGCTGAGTTCGAACGTCGCATGAAGGGGGATTTACCCGCTGATTTTGCCGCTAAGGCTCAGGATTATATTGCAGGTGCTCAACAGGCTGCTGAGAAGGTGGCAACGCGAAAAGCCTCTCAGAATAGTATTGAAGCGTATGCCCCTATGTTGCCTGAATTACTGGGTGGCTCCGCTGATTTAATGCATTCTAATCTGACCAATTGGAGCGGCAGCAAGCCGCTGACGGCCGATGATGCCAGCGGTAACTATGTGTTTTATGGGGTACGTGAATTCGGTATGTCGGCGGCGATGAATGGTGTTGCCCTGCATGGTGGTTTTATCCCCTACGGCGGTACCTTCCTGATGTTTATGGAATACGCCCGTAATGCGGTACGCATGGCGGCGTTGATGAAGCAACGTTCTATTTTTGTTTATACCCACGATTCTATTGGTCTGGGCGAAGACGGCCCAACTCACCAGCCGGTTGAGCAGGTTGCGTCTTTACGCACGACACCCAACATGTCTACTTGGCGCCCTTGTGATACTGTCGAGTCAGCCGTGGCTTGGCAGGCTGCTATTGAACGTGCCAATGGTCCAACGTCGTTGATTTTCTCTCGTCAGGGCCTGGACGTGATGCCGCGGAGTGCCGAGCAGGTTGATGCCGTGAAACGCGGTGGCTATGTGTTGCTGGATAGTGACACTGCCCCTCAGGCGATTTTGATTGCGACGGGCTCAGAGGTTGGCCTTGTGATGCAGGCCGCGGAGAAACTACAGGGCGAAGGTGTTGCCGTGCGTGTTGTTTCCATGCCTAGCACTGACGTGTTTGATGCTCAGGATGCGGCTTATCGTGAAAGCGTATTGCCAGCCAGTGTATCAGCCCGTGTAGCGGTTGAAGCGTTGCATGCGGATTACTGGTATAAATATGTGGGCCTGAATGGCCGCATTATCGGTATGACCAGCTTCGGCGAGTCTGCGCCGGGCGGCGAACTAATGGCGCACTTTGGCTTTACCGTTGATAACGTTGCTGCAGCGGTTCGCGAACTGGTATAAAGATGGCTTACCGCATTGCCATTAATGGTTATGGCCGTATTGGCCGTTGTGTGCTGCGTGCGCTGTATGAATCGCCGCACTGCGATGGCCTGCAGCTTGTTGCCATTAATGAGCCCGCGGATCTGGAAACCATCGTCCATTTGACTAAATATGACTCCACCCATGGCCGTTTTGCCGGCCAGGTGGAGGCGCTGGGTGATGGTCTGCGGGTTAATGGCGATGATATCCGTGTTACCCATGAGACTGAGTTGGATCATTTGCCCTGGGAAGAGCTGGATATTGACCTGGTGCTGGAGTGCTCCGGGGTGTTTTCAGATCGCGCTGCGGGCGAGCAACACCTGAAGCAGGGCGCAAGGCGAGTACTGTTTTCCCATCCGGCGGAACCCGATGTGGATGCCACCATTGTTTATGGGATTAACCACCAAAGCCTGAAACCAGAAGACCGCATTATTTCCAACGCCTCCTGTACCACCAACTGTATTATTCCGGTGATTCAGTGTCTGGGTGAAGCCATTGGTATTGAATCCGGCCATATCACCACTATTCACTCGGCGATGAATGATCAGCCTGTGATTGATGCCTACCACCATACAGATCTACGCCGCACACGCAGTGCCAGCAGTTCGATTATCCCGGTGGAAACCGGTTTGGCGAAGGGAATTTCGCGTATCCTGCCGCAATATGCGGATAAGTTTATTGCTACCGCCATGCGGGTGCCGACAGTTAACGTCTCCATTATGGATTTGACCATGCTGATGTCGCGGGATACCTCGGTGGACGAGGTCAATCAACGCCTGCAAGCCGCCGCAGAAAGCCAGCCGGGGGTGTTAGGGTTTACGAAAGAGCTATTAGCTTCCTGTGACTTTAATCACGATCCCCGCTCCTCCATTGTTGATGGTAGTCAGACCGGTGTTAGTGACCGTCGATTGGTGAAAGTGATGGCTTGGTTTGATAACGAGTGGGGCTTTGCTAACCGTATGCTGGATGTTGCCTGTCAGTTAAAAAACCTTTAAGAATTGAGTTAAGAGAGAAACGCCATGAACGTATTAAAAATGACCGATTTGGATTTGGCTGGAAAACGTGTACTGATCCGTGAAGATCTCAACGTGCCGGTTAAAGATGGCAAGGTGACCAGTGATGCGCGTATTCGAGCTTCACTGCCGACTATTGAACATGCTCTGCAAGCCGGTGCCAAGGTGATTGTCATGTCTCACCTGGGTCGCCCAAAGGAAGGTTTGAGCTGGCAGGAGCAGGAAGAGTTTTCCATGGCACCGGTAGCCGATCATTTGAGTGGGTTGTTGGGTAAGCCGGTGCGACTGGAGCGTGATTGGCTAAATGGTGTCGACGTTGCCGAAGGCGAAGTTGTGGTTGTTGAAAACGTACGTTTTAACACGGGAGAGAAGGCCAATGATGATGCCTTGTCACAGCAAATGGCCAAACTGTGTGACGTCTACGTGATGGATGCCTTTGGCACCGCGCACCGCGCCCAGGCATCGACCCATGGTGTTGGTAAATTTGCCCCGATCGCCTGCGCTGGCCCGCTGCTGGCGGGGGAGCTGGATGCCTTGGAGAAAGCTTTGTCTGAGCCTGCCCGCCCGATGGTTGCAATTGTCGGAGGTTCAAAGGTTTCAACTAAATTGACGGTGCTGGAGTCTCTGTCAGGTGTTGTGGATCAATTGATCGTTGGTGGTGGTATTGCCAATACCTTTTTGGCCGCGGCTGGACACCCGGTAGGTAAGTCGCTTTGTGAGCATGATTTAATTGCTGATGCGAAAGCCTTGATGGCAAAAACCAATGTGCCGATTCCGACAGATGTGGTGGTTGCTAAGGAGTTCAGTGAGTCCGCTGAAGCTACCATTAAGGCAGCCGGGGATGTGGCTGAGGATGACATGATTCTGGATATTGGCCCGGATTCAGCGGCAGCGCTGGCCGACATGTTGAAAACTGCGCGGACAATCATCTGGAACGGCCCTGTGGGTGTGTTTGAGATTGACCAGTTTGGTCATGGTACAGAAGTTTTATCACGCGCCATTGCTGACAGTGACGGTTTCTCCATTGCCGGTGGCGGCGATACACTGGCAGCGGTAGATAAGTACGGTATTGAACAGCAGGTTTCCTATATTTCAACGGGTGGTGGTGCTTTCCTCGAGTATGTTGAGGGTAAAAAACTGCCAGCGGTGGCTATGCTGGAGGCTCGTGCTCAGCAAAGCTAAGACAGTTAACGGTCTGGGTAATAAATATAAGCCGCAGTCTGGTTATCAGTCTGCGGTTTTTTTGTGGGTTTTTGCTATGCTGATTGAATGATTGCAGACGAGCAAAAAAAACAATATAGCTGGAGCCGTGCCGCTATCCAGGCACAGTGGCGGGAATTTGATTTTGATGATGCTTCGCCACTGACAACAATAGAAGCTGACTATTTGTGTCATTATGGGCTTGATTTTAGTGACCAGTTTCCAGCGATGCGACATCGTTTTGGTTACCAGGTTGTTGATGGCTACCAATTGGCTACGCATTACTATCAGCCCAGTGACAAGCCGTGTGGTACGGTGCTCGCGTTACATGGTTACTTTGATCACAGTGGACTGTATCGGCATTTAATTGAATATTGCCTGCAACGAAACTATGCACTGCTGACCTATGATCTGCCAGGGCATGGTCTCTCTACTGGGGGAGAAGGAGAGATTGATGACTTTCTTGAATATGTGCAGGTTTTGTCACATTACGTTGATTTAGCTAAGCGGTCACCAGGCCCCTTACATGTTGCGGGCAGCAGCACAGGCGGCGCTATCATTATGGAGTACCTTGCTGAACAACGCTTTAGCAAAGCAGCGAACCCCTTTGCATCCATTTTGTTGCTGGCACCACTGGTTCGCCCTGTGAAGTGGTCGAAGTTATTATTTATGTACCATACCATGCGCTTCTTTGTTCGCAGTGTTGAGCGCAGTTTTGTTGAATCGTCCCACGATCAGGCCTTTGTGGAATTTGTAGAATATGACGATCCGTTGCAAAACCGGCGTGTTGCGGCCAGCTGGATAGGCGCGCTAATTCGCTGGGTCGGGCGCTTTAAGCGGGTACGTCTTGAGTTGTCACCCGTAGTGATTCAGGGGGGGGAGGATGAGACCATTGATTGGCAATATAATTTGAAAATGATAAAGCGTAACTTTCAGGATCCGAAGGTGCATTTTATCCCTGAAGCGCGACATCAGCTCGTTAACGAGTCCGAGGAGATACGTGCGCAGGTGTTTGCTTATCTGGATCAGTATCTGTGTAATAACAGAGCCTAAGGTTACAATTGATCGGGAGTTATCCCGGATTTTTACTGTCTATAGACACTTGAAAATATGGCAACTGCAACGGGAGCGTGTATGAAGAAAAAATTATTAGGATTGATTCTAGCGGCCACCTTGGTGACGGGGTGTACGTCTATTGACCCTTACACTGGCGAGCAAAAAACCAGCAATACAGCGAAAGGGGCTGGGATTGGTGCAGTGAGTGGCGCAATCCTTGGCGCGCTGGCTAACCATGATGACCGAGAGAAAGGAGCGTTGATTGGTGCTGCCAGTGGCGCTGCTGTGGGCGGCGGCATTGGTTATTATATGGATCGTCAAGAAGCCGCTTTGCGACAACAGCTTGAAGGTACCGGTGTTCGTGTGCAGCGGATAGGTGATGAGATTAAACTGATTATGCCGGGTAATATCACCTTTGATACGGGACGATCAGAAATCAAAACGCAGTTTTATTCGACATTGGATTCGGTGGCGGTGGTGCTTAAGGAATTCAATAAAACGCGTGTTGATATTGCCGGACATACTGATTCAACCGGTGGTGTAGAGCTAAACCAGCGGCTCAGTGAACAACGAGCGGCGAGTGTTTCTAATTATTTGAATAGCCGCGGTGTGGCCGGTGGACGCTTATTTGCAGCGGGTTATGGGCCCCGTTACCCAGTAGCGGACAATACGACAGTAACCGGGCGTGCGCTAAATCGGCGTGTTGAAATTAACCTTCGCGCACTCTAGGGCGTGCTAGTAGTTAAATAAAATAAAAAGGGAGCCTAGGCTCCTTTTTTATTGTGGGCGAATGCATCGGTGTAATTGATGCTAGTAAAGCGTTTTGAAGGCTTGAAAAGCCCTGTATTTTGGCTAGGCTGACTAGAGGGTATATCACTTTTTCGGGCATGATCGCGATCTGTGTCCATCCAGGGAGAGTAAGGCAAACACAATTCAGACGTGCTGATTGGCCAGTAATAATAATGACGATAAGTGATCTTCTCATAAAGCTTCGCAGGCTCTGTTGGCTTGTGTTTCCGCTATTAGCTTTAACGCCGCCAGTGGCTGCCGAACCGCAGATTTTGCGGATGTTGGTTTGGGAAGGCTATGCGCCGGTTGCTCAACGACAGGCTTTTCAACGGCTTGTGCTGGAAAAGTACGGTGTTGAGCTGCATATGGAGGTGAGTTATATCGCTGAAACGGAGGATTGCTATACAGCGCTACGCCTCAAAAAGGCCGATATATTAAGCCCAGCGCACAATCGTATTAACGACTCGCGTTTTCGTATGTTTGACTTGGGGCTACTGCTGCCGCTGAACCTCGACAATATTCCCAATTATGCTGACTTGAGGGAAGGTTTCAAACACCTTGATCACTTAACTTATGAGGGAAAAGCCTATGGTGCGCCCTTTGCCTGGGGCCCTTATGGGTTGATTTATAATACTGAAAAGGTGGCGCAGCCGCCGACCAGCTGGCAAGTGCTTTGGTCACCCCAGTACCAGGATCAATTTATGGTCGCGGATCTGGGGGAGCATAATGTGTATATAACGGCTCTTGCTCAAGGTTACAGCGAAAGTGACTTAAAGAGTTTTGATCGGCTGAATAATCAAACCTTTCGTGAAATGCTGGCGCACCTGGCGACCTATAGTAACGGGTTGTGGATGGGGGTTGATACAGCGGATGACCTCAACAATAAATCGTTAGCCGCATCTTGGGGATTTTCTTTACCTGAATTAAAGGCGCGCGGTGAAAATTGGAAGTGGGCACCGCTTGAGGAAAAGTTTCCGAGTTGGATTGATAACTTTGTAATCAGTCATACACTTAAGGATCGTCCGCAGTTAAGGCGTATTGCGGAAGAGTGGATTAACTACACGCTGAGCCCTGAGTTTCAGGCAGAGGTGCTGGTGAAAGGTTTGTCAGCTCGACCTGTTAACGCCAAGACAAAGGCGTTATTAACGCAGGAAATGATTGAAACGGTTGGGCTTGATAATGCGACCTCCTCAAATGAAATGTTTGTGCTCATGCCAGAGCTTGATCGTAGAACTAGAAATGGCTTTGATTTGCTGTGGAAGCAGGCGATGGCTGAGCGCGCAGCAGCGCAACGGCGGAAAAGACAATGAATGATACCGTAAAACGCTCGTGGTTTAGTCGCCTGTCATTTATTCAGGCACGTAACTGCGTGATCGTGGCGTTTATTGTTGGCATGCTGTTGAGTGTTATTCAGATTGCTGTTGACTACTCGCGTGAAACCGATGCAGTTGAAAAGTTTGCCAATGAAGTGCTTGAAGCAAGTAAATTTGCTGCCGCTGATGCGACTTTCCACCTTGACTCGCCTGCTGCACAGGAGGTGGTTAGAGGGGTTTTGCAGTATTACCCGGTTGTTCATGCCTCAATTAGCAACGAAGAGGGGTTAGAGCTAGCCAGTTTGGGGAAGGGCGTTCCCGAGGGCGTTGCTGATGATGCACGCTACCAATTGTTTGGCGAAAACAAGACCTTTGTCTCTCAACTGCAGTTAGAGACGGGTGAGTTGCTGGGTACGTTAGAGCTGGTGGTTGATCCAGTGCTGGCTGCGCAGGGCTTTATGGATCGCTCGGTCTTAGTGATCGCATCGGGCTTTGTTCGTAATTTCTTATTATCTTTTATCCTGATTTTTGTCTTCCACCACACTATTACGAAACGCTTGGTTGCGATCAGTAACCGGTTGGCAGCTGTGGACATTAAAAACCCTCATGAACACCGAATTCCTGAGGGAAGCTTTAAAAAGACCGGTGAGCTGCGAGATTTGGTGCATACCATTAACCGTATGCTTGGCATTATTGCCAGTGATATCGAAGAGCGAGAGCTGCGTGAGCAGGCGTTGCTGATGAATGAAACGGAGTTAGCCTATCAAGCTAACCACGATATTCTCACTGGCCTGGTAAACCGCCGGGGGTTTGAGCGACACCTGCGCAGCGCGCTTGAAAGCAGCCAGATGGATCATGCTGAGCATGTGCTTTGCTATCTCGACCTTGACCAGTTTAAGGTAATTAATGATACCTGCGGACACATCGCTGGGGATGAGTTGCTTCGACAAGTGAGCGCAGTGCTTGCTGGCGGTATTCGCCGCCACGACGTCTTAGCGCGCCTGGGGGGGGACGAATTTGGTATTTTGATGGAACACTGCGACCTGGAACATGCCAGTGAAATTGCTAACTCCTTATGTAGCCTGGTTGAAAGTTATCGCTTTGAATGGGAAGAGCAGCGTTTCTCTGTCGGCGTGAGTATTGGCGTTGTGGCCATTAACTGCCGTGAAAATGACACCATTGATTTATTGAAAAAAGCCGATGTTGCCTGTTATGCCGCTAAGGCGGCAGGTAGACACTGCACACGCTTATATGAAGAGGGTGCGGCAGAGTTTTCTCGTTTGCACGGTGAAATGCGTTGGGTGAGTAAAATTAATCAGGCGCTTGAGGAGGATCGTTTTACGCTTTTTGCACAGCCTATTGTTCCGGTCAAACATGAGGCCGGTGTTGGGTTGCATTACGAAGTGTTGCTGCGAATGGTGGATCCGGTTGAAGGATTGATTCCTCCCGGTGCATTTCTTCCCGCCGCCGAAGAGTATGACTTGATTGCCAAGCTGGATAGTTGGGTCATTGAAAACGTATTGGTGTATCTGCACGAAAACCCGGATCATCTTGATCAGGTCTGGTTGTGCTCTATTAACCTGTCGGGGCAGTCGCTAACCCAGACGGGGTTCCTGGAGAGCATCATCGAGCGCTTGGATCGTTATCATATACCACCTAAAAAAATCTGCTTTGAAATTACCGAAACGGCTGCTATCTCTAATTTGGCCGTCGCAACTAAATTTATTGATGGGTTACGGGATAAGGGCTGTAAATTTGCACTTGATGATTTTGGTACGGGGCTCTCTTCTTTTGCATATCTGAAGAACCTGAAGGTCGATTATTTAAAAATCGATGGTGTGTTTGTGCGAGACATGGTCAACGATCCGATTGATTATGCCATGGTTAAATCGATCAATGAAATTGGCCATGTGACCGGTATGCAAACCATTGCCGAGTTTGTTGAAGACGAAGACATCCGCGCGAAGCTAACAGAAATTGGGGTTGATTATGCCCAGGGCTATGGCATTAGTGTCCCCGTTGATATTGCTGAGTTGGCTGAAAGTCATCAAAAGCTCGTAGATAGCCGGAACCAGGCTAAAGCCCCCTCGTCGGCATCAATACACCTCCTGGACAGCTATAAAAAGAGCTAGGAGCCTGCCTGCTAACGGCAATATTTTTTAATGTTTTTTCGTAGCGCGTCAGCTCGTTGCTGGCGCTCCTGTTCCGTTCTTTTTATTTCGTTGCCGTTTTTATCAACAAAAATCACACGCCCTTGCAAAATTTTTAAGCGTTGCTTTGCATCGTGACAGGCTTGATTAAGCTTCTGCCCCTTTTTTTGTTGCTGGGCTTGCCGTTGCTGCGTTTCGACGGATTGCACTTGCTGGCGCAAGTCAAATTGCTGCAGGCTCTGCTGTGTGCGATCTGCACTTTGGTCGATATTTTTTAATTGAACATCACCGGTAATATCTGTGGCTTGCTTATCCGCGTGGGGTTTATCACCAAAGTGAACATTGCCTTGCTCGTCAATCCAGCGGTATATCTCCGCATAACAGCTGGTGCTGGCGAAACTAATCGACGCGGTGAGAATCAATCCATAGAGGCGGTTGGTCATATCCCTGATCCGAATGATGATATTTAACGTTTCAGTATAGAGAAGTTTTAGCTTTCTGTAAGTTTCCGTGATCATATCAAGCCTCGCCAGCAGGAGGGCAGCATGCGAATTTTAATTACTGGTGGTACGGGGTTTATTGGTGCCAGGTTATGTGCGGTACTACGTGAAGCTGGACACCAATTGGTCGTTTATAGTCGGCAACCAGCTGGCAGAGTGAATGCGTTATGTGGTGAGGATGTCGAGTCTTTGAATTCGCTTGATAATTTATCTGCTGAAGAAGGTATTGATGCTGTTATCAACCTGGCTGGCGAGTCCATCGCTGCTAAGCGCTGGACGCCGGAACGCAAACAACAGTTGCTTGATAGTCGGCTGAATACAACGCAAGCATTACTCGATGCCATGGCGGCGATGCCAAAACCTCCGGGGTGTCTGATTAACGCCTCAGCGATTGGTTTTTATGGTGATCAAGGCGACAGGCTGGTTGACGAAGATAGCCAGCTGGGAGATCTACAGAGCAGTGATTTTGGGCGTGAACTCTGTCAGCGTTGGGAACAGACGGCACTACAGGCAGAGGCGCTGGGCGTTAGGGTGTGTATTGTGCGTATTGGCGTTGTTGTCGGAGCTGGCGGTGGCTTTCTCAGTAAAATGTTACCGCCTTTTAAGCTTGGTCTGGGTGGTCAGATGGGTAGCGGACAGCAGTGGATGACCTGGGTGCACCGAGAAGACCTAATTAACATCATTATCTGGCTGCTGGAGCACCCTGACTGCTCTGGCCCGTATAATGCGACGTCACCAGGGGCTGTGCGCAATAAAGCGTTTACCAAAACGTTGGCGGATGCGCTGCATCGTCCGGCCTTGCTGCCAATGCCGTCAGTGGTCGCTAAAGCCATGTTTGGCGAAATGTCGCAGCTGCTTTTGACTGGCCAGCACGTTGTGCCAAAGCGCATTACAGATGCCGGGTTTGAATTTAAGTATCCTGACCTTAAATCAGCACTTTCACAGGCGCTGAATTAAGCCTGTACTGGCTCAAATAGGGCAAGCAATTTGCCCCAGTTTCTCAGTGAGTTTAGTGTTTTCGCGGTAATCAATGGGTATGACAACCAGGCTGGGGCCCTCTTCGTTGAACGCTGCTTCCAGCGTGCCGGCTAGCTCCAGGCTGTTTTCAACCCAGTGACCGTGCCAACCAAAAGCGGAGGCGAGCTGCAGCCAGTCCGGGTTGCCAAAGGATAGATCGGTATGGCGGCCAAACTGAGTGTGCTGTTTCCAGGCAATCAGGCCGTAGGCGTTATCCTCCCACACCATGCAAACGATATTGCTGTTGAGGCGTTTGGCGGTTTCCATTTCCTGCACATTCATCATAAAACCGGCATCGCCGTTAATAGCCAGGATGCGACGATCCGGGTGCACCAGGCTGGCAGCAATTGCGCCGGGCAGGGCAAAACCCATGGAGCAGAAGCCGTTTGGAATTAAACAGGTGTTGGGCTCGTGACACTGGTAATGGCGGGCGATCCACATCTTATGGGCGCCGACATCGGAGAGCAGAATGTCATGCGGGCCCATTACTTGACGTGTATCCCACAGAACCTTCTGTGGTTTGATGATGCCGCGACTGTCATCATCCTTGTATTCCTGAAAATCGGCCTGCATTTCACGACGCACGGCGCGGTGCTGGCTAACTTCAAAACGTAGTCCACCAATGGCGTCAACACGCTCGTTTAGCATCCACAGGGTGTTAGCCAGGTCGCCAATGATTTCGGTTTCTGGGTGGTAACTGGCGTCGATCTCAGTGGGTTGGAAATCGGCATGGATAATCTCCTTATCATCGTTGGGGTTCCACAGCTGGGGGTGATACTCCACCATGTCATAGCCCAGTGTGATAATTAAATCGGCGGTGTCCAGCCCACAGGCGACGCGATCCTTGGCGCCTAGACCAATGGTATACAGACAATAATCGGCATCCATATCGACGCAGCCCTTTGCCATAAAAGTATTGATGACGCCAATGCCGGTTTTCTCACAGAACTTGCGCAGTTGCGCGCTGGCGCGGCGGCGAATGCAGCCATTGCCCGCCAGAATAATCGGGCGCTGGGCCTGGCGAATCAAGGCAAAGGCTTTGTCGACGATTTTATCGTCGGCCACCGGACGCCTTACCCGATGTCGCACTAACGGTGGGAGAGTGGCTTCATGTTTGGCAATATCCTCCGGTAGTTCCAGATGTACGGCCCCTGGTTTTTCCAGGCAGGCAACCCTAATCGCCTTGCGTACGGTTTCCGGAATAGTATTGGCGTGAATAATGCTGTGTGCCCACTTGGTGACGGGCTTGAACATATCCACGACATCCATTACCTGATGAGACTCCTTGTGTAAACGCGCCGTGTCCCCTTGGCCGGTTAATACCAGCATCGGGGCGCGATCCATATTGGCATCGGCAACGCCAGTAATCAGATTGGTTGCGCCTGGCCCAAGGGTGCCTAAACAGCCTGCCGCCATGCCGGTTAGTCGGCCATAAACTTCGGCCATAAAAGCGGCACCCTGTTCATGGCGAGTGAGGATAAAGCGAATTTTGTCTGACTGTTCCAGGGACATCATAAAGTCGGCATTCTCTTCGCCCGGCACGCCAAAAATGTATTCTAGTCCCTCAGATTCCAGGCATTTTACAAACAGGTCGGATGCTTTCATGGTTGCTCCTTGGCTATTGTTTGCGTGTTGATGACCGCTTTTTAAGCGTAGACCAGTAGATGGGGTAGGCAAGTTGATGTTTTTACAGGAAATATTGAAAACAATTTGCTGAGGGTGCCATACTCAATTTTAATGAACCCCCATTACCACCCTATAGAGACATTAAGTGTGACGAATCAACAAGCCGGGCTGGCGGCGCTACAGACGATATTTGATGAACAGCATCTACGGTGTGATAAGCAAATACTGCATGATTATGGCCGTGATTGGAGCCGTCTACATGAGCCAGACCCGCTGGCCGTAGTTTTTCCCCGCAGTACCGAACAGGTGCAGCAGGTGGTGCATATTGCGAATCAATTTGGCTTGAAACTAGTTCCCTCTGGTGGACGAACAGGTCTGAGTGGTGGTGCCATGGCGAGCGCTGGCGAAGTGGTCGTGTCCTTTGAACGCATGAACCAAATACATGACTTTAACGGCACGGATCGAACGGTGGTTTGCGAGGCCGGTGTGATTACTCAAACGCTGCAACATTTTGCTGTTCAGCAGGGACTTTATTACCCCGTTGATTTTGCGTCCAGCGGCAGTTCGCAAATTGGCGGCAATATTGCCACTAACGCAGGTGGAATCAAGGTGATTCGCTATGGTTTAACCCGTGACTGGGTGGCGGGCCTGAAGGTAGTGACCGGTAAAGGCGATATTCTTGAGTTTAATAAAGGCCTGGTAAAAAACGCCACGGGTTATGACCTGCGGCATCTGTTTATTGGTTCTGAAGGCACGCTTGGTTTTGTAACGGAGGCAACGATGCGGCTCACACAACAGCCGAAAAACCTCACTGTTATGGTTTTAGCTGTTAATAGTTTTGATGCCTTGATGCCCTTGCTGGAAAATTTTCAGCGGGTGATTGAGTTAACGGCCTTCGAGTTTTTTTCAGACAAAGCACTTAATTACGTGTTAGCGGGTGGTACGGTAAAACGGCCCATGTCGGTGCAAGCCCCCTGTTATGCGTTGCTTGAATACGAAGCGCTGTCCGATGAGGTGCAACAGGGCATGATGCAGGCGTTTGATGTGGCCGTTGAAAAAGGCTGGCTGCTGGATGGTGTGGTCAGTCAAGATGCGAAAGAGGCTGAAAAGCTCTGGCGCCTTCGTGAAGATATTTCACAGTCACTGGCGGCCTATACCCCCTATAAAAATGACTTGTCGGTTAAGGTGTCACGTGTGCCGGAGTTTTTATTACGGGTTGAGCTGGTGGTGGCGCAAAATTATCCGCGGTTTGACATTATCTGGTACGGTCATATCGGCGATGGTAATTTGCATTTGAATATCCTCAAGCCCCACGACATGGAACGGCAGCAATTTTTTGAAACCTGTAGCCGTGTCAGTGAAGATATTTTTGAGGTGGTTGCGCAACTTGGTGGCAGTGTGTCGGCTGAACATGGTGTGGGATTAGCCAAAAAAGGTGCGCTGAGTTATAGCCGCAGTAACGAGGAGGTGGCCTATTTGAAAAGTCTCAAGCAGGTGTTTGACCCGAACGGGATTATGAACCCTGGCAAGTTATTTGACTGACTAGGGCGAGGCTTGTAAAGCAAAAAGTTACGCATGTTTGCGAGAGAAGACAGGGGAAACTTCCTCTCTTGCGCCCCCTCTGCGAGCCCGCTGTTCGGCTGTTTTTCCGGTGACTTTAGGTTTCAGAGGGCGCTCAGCAACTCAGTCTTTTGTGGGAGGCCAAGGCTCCGACAATCTACGCTTGTGCCCCACCTGAGGCTTGCAACGACTCAGGAAAGTCAAAAATTTTAAACGATATTAGCGGCAAGAAATAATGGGCTAACCCCCGGAGCTAAATTGCCCGCTCAAACACGCTGGAGTTGCGCTGCCAGTTATACAGCGAACGTTTGCTTTCCGGCAACGAGTCGACAGAGGTTTTTTCAAAGCCACGCTCTATAAACCAGTGGGCTGTTTGTGTAGTCAGCACCAGTAAACGTTTTAAGTTCTGCTGACGAGCCTGTTCAACAACCTGATTCAGTAGCTGCTCGCCGCGATTGGCGCGTTGATAATCCGGGTGTACGACAACGCATGCCAGTTCGGCGGAGGTGTTATCTTCAAAGGGGTAAAGTGCAGCGCAGCCGATAATCGTGTCATCACGCTCAATCACGGTAAACTGCTCGATTTCACTTTCCAATCGTTCCCGTGAGCGCCTGACCAGCACGCCTTTTTCTTCCTGAGTGCGAATCAACTCAATAATGCCTGCTGCATCGCTAGCCTGAGCTGGACGGATTTGTTCGTAACTCTGCACGGTAACGAGCGTGCCAGAACCATCACGGGAATAAAGCTCAGAGAGTAGTGCGCCATCTTCGGCGAAGCTCACCAGATGAGTACGCTGAATGCCCGCATGGCAGGCCCGATAGGCGGCTTTTAGATGGCGTTGAATTTCCAGGCATTGTTGTTCGTCGTTGATGAGCTGCTCGGTTTCCTCGGTATTAAGTTCGCGGATCAGCTCGCCACTGGAATTAATAACGCCTTGTTCGCCGTACATGAGAATCAACTTGTCAGCCTGAAGCGCAATGGCCACTTCGGTGGCAAGATCCTCCGAAGATAAGTTGAAGACTTCGCCAGTACGGGAGTAGCCTAGTGGCGGTAATAAAACAATGGAACCATCGTCGAGCTGGTGGCGGATGCCCTCACAGTCAACACGGCGTACTTCACCGGTGAATTGAAAATCAATGCCGTCCAGGATGCCCACCGGTTTGGCGGTAATCAGGTTGCCGCTGGCAATACGTAAACGTGCGCCGTGCATGGGTGAGTTGGCCAGCCCCATGGAAAGCAGAGCTTCAATTTCTGAACGCAATGAGCCTGTCGCTGCTTTTACACAATCCAGCGATGCTTGATCCGTGATACGCAGGTCGCGATGAAACTCGCTTTTAATGCCAGCTGCCTGTAGGCGCTGATCAATTTGAGGGCGGGAGCCCTGCACAATCACCAGCTTTACGCCCAGGCTATGCAGTAGGGCGATATCGTGGATGATGTCATTAAAATGGCCATGTTGTGCGGCTTCTCCACCCAGCATCAATACCATCGTTTTGTTTCGATTGGCATGAATGTAGGGGGCGGAGTTCCGGAACCAGTTTACGTAAGCTTTGGTGTTTCTACTCATAGTTTGTCCAAAAGCGCTATTTACCCCCGAGGGGCACAATGTCCGCGATGGCGGTGTCAGTCCGGCACTCGAAGCCCGATGTCTTGTATATACAATGGGGTTCTGCGTGCGCTGCTTGCCCCCGCGAAAATACCGTATTTGTCAGTCCAATAATTAAAGGCAAAAACGTTTAATCATTTCTTCCAACAGGCCAATTGTAGGCTTAATCCGGTCGATTGCTAAATATTCGTCGGGTTGATGAGCCTGATCAATATCGCCGGGCCCCAGTACAATGGTATCCATCCCCATGTCAGTGAGAAACGGCGCTTCGGTGCCGAAATTAACACTGCCAGCGTTATGGCCGGTGAGCTTTTCCGCTATTTTGACAATGTCACGACTGGCATCGGTTTCAAAAGAGGGGATGCCGAATAGCGTTTGCATCTCAAATTCCACTCGATGTAGGTCGGCAACCGGGCGCAGACGTTGTTCGATCTCCGCTCGCAGGTCATCCAGCATCATGCCGGGCAATGGGCGTAGATCAAATTGTAGTTCACTGTGTCCGCAAATACGGTTGGGATTATCGCCGCCGTGAATGCAGCCCAGGTTCAGTGTTGGGAAGCTGACATCAAAATGACTGTTGGTGTAATGGCGCTGCAGCTGCTGGCGAAAAGTTTTTAGCTCTGTCATGACATCGTGCATGGCATCCAGAGCGTTTATTCCCCAGTCTGGGTTGGAGGAGTGACCAGATTTGCCCTGTAAGCGAATCGCCTCCATCATCATACCCTTATGCATGCGAATGGGGCGCATGCCGGTGGGTTCGCCGATAATAGCGTGACGAGCTACCGGGCGGCCCATTTCTGCCAGCGCCTTGGCGCCAGCCATGGAGCTTTCCTCATCGGCGGTAGCGAGAATGATGAGCGGTTGCTTGAGAGGGGTGTCGAGAAACTTCTTTGCTGCCTCAATGGCAATCGGGAAAAACCCCTTCATGTCACTGGTGCCAAGGCCATAGAGTCGTTCGTTATGCTCGGTCATGCCGAGCGGGTTGTGCTGCCAGAGCTGTTCGTCGAAGGGCACGGTATCGGTGTGACCGGCTAATACCAGTCCGCCGGGGCCCGCGCCAAGCGTAGCGATCAGGTTAGCTTTGTCAGGATGCCCGGGGATAGGGCAAATTTCACAGTTAAAACCCAGATCCTCAAGCCAGCCGGCAAGCAGGTCGATAACCGCGCGGTTGCTTTGGTCAATACTGGGTGACGTGCAACTGACCGAGGGGGTCTCGATCAGTTGCTGCATCAATTTTAGAAGTGTTGGCAGCGAGTCAGTCATGCCTTACTTTAACTGAACATCCCCTTAAACATAAAGAAGAAGATGATGGCCAAGCCAGCACCTGCTGGCAGGGTGATGATCCAGGAGGCAAAAATGGTGCGGATCATACGCATGTTCAGGGCAGAAATACCTCGCGCCAAGCCGACCCCTAATACCGCACCCACCAGCGTGTGAGTAGTGGAGATTGGTAAACCTGTGCCGGATGCGATTACCACGGTTGTGGCGGCACCCAATTCAGCAGCAAAGCCGCGGCTAGGGGTCAGGTGGGTGATTTTACGGCCGATCGTCGCGATTACCTTAAAGCCGTAGGTTGCAAGACCCAGAACGATACCGCCACCACCGAGTAGTAATAACCAGCCAGGCACGGCAGATTTCTGCAAAATAGCACCGTCGTTGGAGATAATGCTGACGACCGCTGCCAGCGGGCCAATGGCGTTTGCCACGTCATTAGAACCGTGAGCGAAAGCCATACTACAGGCCGTGAAGATCATAAGAACGGCGAAGATCTTTTCAACATTGGCGAAACGGTCCGACTCGTTAATAACGGCGTTACGCGAGGCGCGTTGGACAAGGTAGTAGCCAAGCATCATAGTGGCTAAACCGCCGATCAATGACAGGCCTAATGCTTCACCGTAGCCTACTTTTAAACCGGTATGTTTCAGGCCTTTAGTCATGGTCACCATGCTGATCATGAAGCCGACCAAGAAGATATAGAAAGGAATATAGCGTTTGGCTTTTTCGAAAGGGTCTTCGGTATTCAGGATCAGTTTTTGCACGCTCTTGAAGAGCCAGTATGACAGCGTGCCAGCTAATACCGGGGAGACGACCCAGCTAGCAACAATGGTGCCCACCTTACCCCAGTTCACGGCGCTGGCGGAAATACCGACTACCGCAAAACCAACGATAGCCCCGACAATGGAGTGGGTCGTTGAAACGGGCCAGCCTAGTAGGCTGGCAATTAATAACCAGGTCCCTGCCGCCAGCAGGGCGGACATCATCCCGTAGACCAAGAGCTCCGGCTGATCGCCGAGCATGCCGGGATCAATAATGCCTTTACGAATGGTGGCGGTTACTTCGCCGCCGGCTAAGTAGGCGCCGGCAAACTCAAACACCATGGCAATGATAATCGCCTGTTTAATGGTGATTGCCTTGGAGCCAACCGAGGTGCCCATGGCGTTAGCTACGTCGTTGGCACCCACACCCCAGGCCATAAAGAGGCCAAAACAGCAGGCCATGATCATTAATATATTCGCGTTCTCTACAATAATATTCATAGCAGATTTATTCTTTTTATTAACGGGCTAGTAAAAGTTGCAAACGCTGGCCCACTTTTTCGGCCAGATCTGCCAGGTCACCAATCCATTCGATGACTTTGTAGAGGAACATCACGTCTACAGGGTCTAAGTCCTTTTCAATTAAAAACAGCTCACCACGAACCTTGATTTCAATTTCATCCGTTTCTAGTTCGAGGCTGTTGAGCTTGGTGATCAGTTTGTCTATCAGCTTGATCTCGCGTCCGCCAAAACCTGTTTCGATCAGTTCATCGAGCTCATTAATGACTTTTCGAGCCTGCTCTGAGGCCGCCAAAGAGCGTTTCAGGTAATCGGAGACGGGTTTTTGTAAGGGTTTCGGGATGGCCATCTGGCGCCCCAGCATAATGCCCGCAATGTCTTTTGCGCGGTTGGCAATTTTGTCCTGGGTGCCAAGCAGGTCAAGCAAGTCAGTACGGGGTACTGGCATGAACAGGCTTTTCGGCAAATGGAGCCGGATCGACATTTGTAGATCGTCAGCCTCATTTTCCAGTTTAACAATATCGGTTTGTATCTTGCTGGCCTCTTCCCAGTTGTTTGCGTAAACGGCTTTCAGAAAAGGTTGTAGCTGTGTCGCACAGTCGTGGCAAATGCCAATGTGCTTTTGAATTGGCTCCACAGGAGAGCGTCCGAAAAGCTCTCCAAAAAAACTTCTGTTCATATTTCCCCCAAAAAAGACGGCGCTAATTATGACACTTTTATGACATTTTTATGACAGGGGAGTATATGTTGTTTTAGGGTTTGTTAACACTAATGGGAGCGCCATTAGTGCGACTAAACTTTGGTTAAGCGGTGGGGAGAGGTATTAATTGCTTGTTAGGAAGGTTGAACCAGCCAACAGATTTATTTGTGCTTGCGTCTATACTGTTGATAATCGAATCACACACTTCAACCGATTTGCTCTGAGAATGGATTTATGACGGGATCATCCGCTGCAAAACGGCTCGCGCAACCGGGTCAAAAATTGAATTTTCGCAACCTGCTAACGGACTTGGCGGCAGCTGGACGACTGTCTCAGAAGGATATGGATCACGCTTTGGTCAGTCCACGCGAACAAAGCCAGAAGGTGCTGCATCCGATTGAACAGGTGGCTAATTTTGATTTTGTTGATTTGGCAAACCCTGGTCGACATCTTGATCAATATGCCATCTGTGACTGGTTGGCAACGCAGGTGGGGCAAGAGCACTACCATATTGACCCGCTAAAAATTGCCGTGCGTGATGTGGCCGCGGTGATGTCCTACGCCTTTGCTGACCGACATAAAATTCTGGCGGTGGCTGTTAACGCCAACGAAGTGGTAGTGGCCAGCGCTGAACCGGACGTGACGGCTTGGCAGGCAGACCTTAAACATGTGCTGCGTAAGGATATTCGCCAGGTATTGGCGGCGCCCGGTGATATTCAGCGTTATACACTGGAGTTTTATTCACTGGCAAAATCGGTAAGCGGCGCTGAAGGGAAAGGCAGCGGTGGCTCGGAGCTTTCCAACCTGGAGCAAATGCTGGAATTGGGGCAGCTGAAGTCGCCGGAAGCCAATGACCAGCACATTGTGAATATTGTTGATTGGTTGCTGCAATATGCTTTTTCTCAGCGGGCCAGCGATATTCATATTGAGCCACGTCGTGAACAGGGCAACGTGCGCTTTCGTATTGATGGTGTTTTGCATCAGGTGTATCAGTTGCCCGCACAGATCACCACGGCGGTGATTAGCCGTTTGAAAATTTTGGGGCGCATGAACGTAGCGGAAAAGCGCCACCCGCAGGATGGTCGCCTGAAAACCAAAAGTCCGGAAGGTAACGAGGTGGAGCTGCGTCTTTCCACACTGCCGACGGCGTTTGGTGAAAAGCTGGTGATGCGTATTTTTGATCCGGATGTGCTGCTGAAAAGCTTTAATGAACTCGGTCTGGCTAACGAAGACTACAAACGTTGGAACGATATGACCACTAAGCCCTATGGGATTGTGCTGGTCACGGGGCCAACGGGGTCGGGTAAAACAACGACGCTTTATTCCACGCTCAAACAGCTCGCCACCGATGATGTGAATGTCTGTACCATCGAAGATCCGATCGAAATGGTGGAGGGCAGTTTTAACCAGATGCAGGTGCAGCAAAATATCGACCTCAATTTTGCTGATGGTGTGCGCGCGCTGCTGCGACAGGATCCGGATATCATCATGATTGGTGAGATCCGTGACCTGGAAACCGCCGAAATGGCCATTCAGGCAGCGCTGACTGGTCACCTGGTGTTATCGACCCTGCACACCAATGATGCCCCTTCGGCGATTACGCGGATGTTGGAGCTGGGTGTGCCTCCCTATCTGATTAAAGCCACTGTGCTGGGGGTGATGGCGCAGCGCCTGGTGCGAACGCTGTGTCCATCTTGCAAACAACCCGCTCAGATTGAGGAAGAGGATTGGCGGGAGTTAACCAGTCCCTGGCGTTCAGAGTTACCTGCCAATGCCTGTGAGCCGGTTGGTTGTCTGGAGTGTCGTGACACCGGCTACAAGGGCCGACAGGGTGTTTATGAAGTGCTGCCGCTGAGTGCTGAGGTGAAGGCGTTGATTCATGATCAGACGGATTTAACTAAACTGCGTAAACAGGGCATTAAAGATGGCATGAAAACGCTGCGCATTAGTGGGGCTCAGAAGATTGCAGCGGGTATGACGACAATTGAAGAGGTGTTACGGGTGACGCCGGTGTCGCTGTCGTGATGGAGCTGAGGTGCTGTAATTGAAGGGTGCAGGCGGTGTGCGTTAAGTCTGCAGGTATTACTAGGGACTGCTGTTGACTGTGCTGGGAGTTGGTAGGATGCTGGTGTGTGACCAGGCGATGTGCATTAACTTGCCTGATCTGGTTATGTGCTGATATCTGCAAGCAACAGACGGAACACAAGACACATGATTCCGTTGCTCCTGCTCTTGTTTCAGTAGGGCAATTGTAGTCTCAGCAGAGACACTTCCCATACATGCCGTTTTATTAGAAAAGGGTAATGTTATGTCAAACAGCTTCAATAGTCGTACCAAGCTTAGCGTTCAGGGTAAACACTACACGATTTACAAACTGGCCGCACTGGAACAGCAATTCCAGGTTTCACGGTTGCCCTATTCGCTGAAGATTTTGCTGGAGAACCTGCTGCGCCTTGAGGACGGGGTTACGGTTACCCGTGATGATATCGAGGCATTGGCGCAGTGGGAGCCCAAGGCAAAACCCGCTCGGGAGATTGCCTTTTCGCCGGCACGCGTGTTGCTACAAGATTTTACCGGCGTGCCTGCGGTGGTGGATCTAGCGGCGATGCGTGATGCCATGCAGGCGCTGGGTGGTGATGCAACGAAGATTAACCCGCTGTCGCCTGTCGAACTGGTCATTGATCACTCGGTCCAGATTGATTTCTGGGGACGTGGCGACGCGCTGGCAAAGAATAATGAAATGGATTTTCAGCGCAACCGGCAGCGTTACTCATTTCTCAAGTGGGGCCAGCAGTCCTTCGAAAACTTTAAGGTGGTACCGCCGGATACCGGCATCTGTCATCAGGTGAATCTGGAGTACCTGTCCCGCGTGGTGTTTGAGAGCGAAGTTGATGGGGAGCTACAGGCTTATCCCGATACGCTGGTCGGCACCGATTCACACACCACCATGGTTAATGGGCTTGGTGTGCTGGGCTGGGGCGTAGGCGGTATTGAAGCCGAGGCAGCGATGCTCGGACAGCCCTCAACCATGCTGATCCCGCAGGTGCTGGGGGTACGCCTCAGTGGCGAATTGCCGGCTGGCGCGACGGCTACTGATCTGGTGTTAACCGTAACCGAACGGCTGCGCGAAACCGGCGTGGTTGGCATGTTCGTCGAGTACTTTGGTCCCGGAGTAGCGAAACTGCCGCTTGCCAGTCGCGCTACGCTGGGCAATATGTCACCGGAGTTTGGCTCAACCTGTGCGATCTTCCCGATTGACCAGGAAACCCTCAACTATCTGCGCCTGAGCGGACGCAGTGAAGCACATATCAAGCTGGTGGAGTCCTACGCAAAAATACAGGGGTTGTGGCACGAAGCCGGGCAAACACCGGCTGCCTACAGCCAGGTCATTGAACTGGATCTGGCAACCATCGAGCCCAGCATTGCCGGACCAAAGCGCCCACAGGATCGTATTTCGCTAACATCAGCCAAAACCACCATTCTCAAACAACTGGCCGAGATGGCTGCCGCGCAAACGAAAAAAATTGAGGTGTTGGAACGTTTTGAGAATGAAGGCGGCTTGATTGCAGACGCGACACCTAAGCCGGCGCACGCTAGCGACGGTGGCGTTGGCGGTGAAAAATTGCAGCGCACAGCCCGCCAGTTACGGCACGGTGACCTGGTAATTGCGGCAATTACCAGCTGCACCAATACCTCTAATCCCGAGGTGATGTTGGGTGCCGGGCTGCTGGCCCGCAAGGCTCGCGCCCTGGGGGTGAAGCCTAAAGCCTGGGTTAAAACCAGTCTTGCGCCGGGCTCTAAAGTGGTCACTGATTACCTGATTAAAACCGGTTTGCAGGATGATCTTGATGCGCTGGGGTTCAATCTCGTCGGTTACGGGTGTACCACCTGTATCGGCAATTCCGGACCGCTGTTGCCCGCCGTCAGCGAGCGCATTAAAGAAGCGGACCTGATCGTGAGCGCGGTGCTGTCAGGAAACCGTAATTTTGAGGGGCGCATTCAGCCGCAAGTAAAAATGAATTTTCTGGCTTCACCGCCGCTGGTGGTGGCCTACGCCATTGCCGGCTCCATGACCGTTGATCTGGCTAATGAGCCGCTGGCAGAAGCAGCCGATGGCAGCCCTGTTTATCTCAAGGATATCTGGCCCAGCCAACAGCAAATCTCTGATCTGATCAGCGCTAACATTAATGCCGATATGTTCAAGCGGGTCTACGAGCGGATTCTTGACGGCGACGATAACTGGAATAGCCTGCAAGTACCCGCAGGCGAAAGTTACCAGTGGCAAGACGCGTCGACCTACGTTCGCAACCCTCCCTATTTCGAAGGCATGCGCCTGGAGTTGGATGCCGTAGAGGATATCCACGGCGCACGGGTGCTGGCCTTGCTGGGTGACTCGGTGACCACCGATCATATTTCGCCCGCCGGCAGCATTGCTGTGGATAGCCCGGCGGGACAATATTTGCTGGCACAGGGCGTTGCCCAGCAGGATTTCAATTCCTACGGCGCACGGCGAGGTAATCACGAGGTGATGGTGCGCGGCACCTTTGCCAATATTCGCCTGCGAAATCAATTAGTGCCCGGCACTGAGGGTGGCTTCACCTGTTATCTGCCTGATAATGAAGTTATTTCTATTTATGATGCGGCCATGAAATACCAGCAAAGCAACACGCCGCTGCTGGTAATCGCCGGCAAGGAATACGGCAGTGGTTCCTCGCGTGATTGGGCGGCCAAGGGCGCTCTGTTGCTGGGTGTTAAGGCAGTCATCGCCAAGAGCTTTGAACGCATTCATCGCGCTAACCTAATTGGTATGGGGGTGTTGCCACTGGAATTCCAGCCCGGTCAGGATGCTGACACGCTAGGATTGACCGGCCGGGAACAATACTCTGTTACGGGCCTGGCGCAGGAGGGCGTCAAGGAGGTTGCCGTTGAGGCCAGGGACGATAGCGGTCAGCTCACTAACTTCACACTGCGTGTTCGCCTGGATACGCCCAAGGAGCGCAGTTACTACCGTAACGGCGGTATTCTGCAATATGTGTTGCGCCAGTTGATGGCTTAAAACTCTTGGGTCAAAACAAAGAACCCAAGTAGGAATATTCAGGAGAGGGCAAAGTCCGGATGTAAATGCTGGCTGTTTCGGTTGGCCTTGAATTCACCTTTGCCTGCTTATCGTTGTAGTCCTCGCCTGGCCTGATTATGGCAGGCTTGTTATTAATGGGTTGTTGCCAGCAGTTTTTCAGCCAGCCATTTCCAGTTAGAATCAAGTGATACTGACTAACCTGCCTTCATTTCTGGATTTATCTATGCCACAGCTTTCTGCTTCATGCTCTGCTTTGCCGGCCACGCTCCAGCCAGTGTTTTCACTGCGCTGGCAGAAATTCACCGAAGTTGCGCAGCAGGCTTTTTCTGATCAGCTGCTGAAGTTGGGCGAGGAGCCGGCCTTATGTGACGAGCTGGTGCGGGTTTGGATTGGCAGTGATTTTGTCGCCGAGCTGTGTGTTACTTCCCCCGCGATGTTGTTTGAGTTGCTCGATAGCGGCGATTTACAGCGCAATTACAGCAAGCAGGACTATATCGATAAATTGGTTTTCCGCGTGCAGGATGTGAGCAGTGAAGAGGAGCTGATGCGTGAGCTGCGTTTATTTCGTCAGCGTGAACAGGTGCGTATTATCTGGCGGGATCTAGCGCGCAGAGCGAAGCTGACGGACACCACCACGCAGGTTAGCTGGCTGGCGGATGTGTGTATTGATCAGGCGTTGAGCTGGCTGTATCAGCAAGCCTGCGAAAAGTGGGGCACGCCCAGTACTTTGATCAATGATGAGTGGGTGGCTCAGCAGATGGTAGTCATCGGCATGGGCAAGCTGGGTGCCAAGGAGCTTAATGTCTCCTCCGATATTGATTTGATGTTCACTTATCAGGGTAAGGGCTGCACACGGGGTGGCGCAAAGCAGCTGGATAATCAGGAATTTTTTGTGCGCCTGGGGCAGCGTTTGATTCACGTGCTGGATACGCGCACTGCCGATGGTTTTGTGTTTCGTGTTGATATGCGCCTGCGGCCTTACGGGCAAAGTGGTGCGCTGGTGCTGAATTTTGATGCCATGTGTCAGTACTATCAATTACAAGGCCGGGACTGGGAACGTTACGCGATGATCAAGGCACGTATTGTTGCCGGTGATAAGCAGGCCGGTATTCAGCTGCGTGAAGAGTTACGGCCCTTTGTGTATCGAAAGTACCTGGATTACAGCGCCATCGAGGCGTTGCGGTCAATGAAAGAGCTGATTCGTCGCGAAGAAAAACAGCGTGGTTTGCAGAATGATGTCAAGCTGGGTTCAGGCGGTATCCGTGAAATTGAGTTTATCGCACAGGTGTTTCAACTGATTCGAGGTGGCAAGGACCCGCGCTTGCAGCAACGTGGGTTGCGCAGTGTGTTTGCGACGCTGGTTGAGGTGGAATTAATGCCATTCGCCGACGCGCAGGGCCTGATGCAGGCCTACGCGTTTCTGCGTAATACCGAGCACGCTTTGCAGGCTGTTCGTGATCAACAAACCCAGCGCTTACCGGAGGATGAGCTGGGGCAGCTGCGACTGGCCTTTAGCATGGGCTTTGACAGCTGGGCTGCTTTTGGCGAGCAGCTGGCCGAGCATCGCCGCTTTGTGCATGAAAAGTTCAGCCAGTTAATTGCGCCGCCACAGGAGAGTAACGATGAGAGTGGCGCTGAACTGGAACAATGGCAGGTGCTGTGGCGGCAGTTGAGCCGGCAGGAGTTGAATGAAGAGTGGGCGTTGGAGTTTGTAGAAGGCAAAGGCTTTGTTGAACCGGCAAAAATGCTGGACACATTGCAGCAGTTAGCGACCAGTAAGAAAGTGGCTTCTTTGCAGCCGATCCCTCAGCAACGCCTTGATGAGGTGATGCCATTGCTGCTTGCTGAGCTGGGCAAGGTGGACTCACCGCAGTCCACGCTGGAACGAATTCTGCCGCTGATTGATACAGTGCTGCGACGCACCGCCTATCTGGTGTTGCTGGTGGAAAATCCGGGCGCGTTAACGCAGTTGGTTACTTTGTGTGCCGCGAGTCCCTGGATTGCCGAAGAGCTGACCCGCTATCCGATGTTGCTGGATGAGCTGCTGGATCAACGCGAACTCTACAACCCGCTGGATTTAGAAGGGCTCAGTGATGAGCTGCGACAGCACATGCTACGTATTCCTGAAGATGATGTTGAAGAGCAGATGGATTGCTTGCGTAATTTTAAACGGGCGCAGGTGCTGCGAGTCGCGGCCTCTGAAGTGGCCGAAGCCTTTCCTCTGATGAAGGTGAGTGACCATCTGACCTATATTGCTGAAGCGGTATTGCAGGAGGTGTTGCAATTGGCCTGGCAGCACATGACGGCAAAATACGGTGTGCCGCAGCAGGCTGAGGGAGAGCCCTGTGATCCGAGCTTTATCATTGTCGGCTACGGTAAGTTAGGCGGCTTGGAAATGGGCTATAAATCCGATCTCGACTTAGTGTTTTTGGATGATGCGCCCGACCAATTAGCGACCGATGGTGAAAAATCGATTGATAATGCTGTGTTTTTCACCCGTTTGGCTCAGCGTATGATTCATTTGTTAACCACGTTTACATCGGCCGGGCAGCTTTATGAAGTGGATATGCGGCTCAGGCCTTCTGGCTCATCGGGCTTGTTGGTGACCTCGCTAGAGGGGTTCAAGCGTTACCAGGATAAGCAGGCCTGGACCTGGGAACATCAAGCGTTGATGCGAGCTCGGGTGATTACCGGTTCGCCGCGTGTGCAACAGGAGTTTCAGCGGCTGCGCAATGAAATCCTCTCAAAACCTCGTGATGAGAGTGAGTTGTGTGAGCAGGTGCTGGAGATGCGCGGTAAAATTACGGAAGTATTTGCCACCAATAAACGCGAAGAACAGGTACTAAAAACCACCTTTGGGTTGAAATATGATGCCGGCGGTATCGTTGATATTGAGTTTATTGTGCAATATGCCGTGCTGCGGTGGTCACAAAACCATCCAGAACTATTACAATACAGCGATAATATTCGTGTGCTTGAGGTGTTGGAGCAGCTAGGGCTGTTTTCCGCGCAGGATGCCGAGTGGTTGCGTGAGGCCTACAAAGCGTTACGCTCTGCAATTCATCGCCTGACGTTGGAACAACTGCCGAGCCGCTTGAGCATGGCAGAAGTGCAGCAGCGAGGCCTTAATGAATACCGTGAAGCGGTGGTTCGTATTTGGCAGCAGACTTTTAAAACGGCTGAGTAAGCTCGACGAATAGAACAGTTTTTTAATTTAGTCTGGCTCGACCGGGCCGGCTTACAGCGCCCCTGCTTGCAGGGGCGCTTCAGTAATAGGAGTAATCTGGTATGAAACCAGTGTCGATGGCGGATCTTGATGGTCTGATTTGGTTGGATGGTGAAATGGTGCCTTGGCGTGAAGCTAAAGTACACGTGTTAACCCATACATTGCACTATGGTATGGGCGTATTTGAAGGCGTACGTGCCTATAACACCTCTAATGGCCCCAGCATCTTCCGTTTACAGGATCATACTAAACGCCTGTTTGGCTCTGCGCATATTCTGGGTATGGATATGCCCTTTAGCCAGGACGAGTTAAATGAAGCACAACGCCAGGTCGTGCGTGAAAATAATCTGCAAGCGGCCTACTTGAGACCGCTGTGTTTCCTCGGTTCCGAGGGCATGGGGTTGCGTGCAGATCACCTTAAAACTCACGTGATGATTGCTGGCTGGAACTGGCCTTCCTATGTGTCGCCTGAGTTGATGGAAAAGGGCATGAAAGTGCGTACGTCTTCCTACACGCGTCACCATGTGAATGTCACCATGTGTAAAGCCAAGGCGGTTGGTAACTATACCAACTCGATTCTGGCATTACGTGAAGCGTTACAGAGTGGTGTTGATGAGGCGCTATTACTGGATCCAGAGGGCTATATCGCGGAAGGTTCCGGCGAGAATATCTTTGTCATTAAGGATGGCGTGTTGATGACGCCAGAGCTGACCTCCTGCCTGGATGGTATTACTCGTAACACCATTATGCGTTTTGCCGATGATTTGGGCTTGAAAGTCATCGAACGGCGTATTACCCGTGATGAAGTCTATGTTGCCGATGAGGCCTTCTTCACTGGTACCGCGGCTGAGGTTTTACCGATCCAGTCACTGGATGGGCGTGTGATTGGCAGCGGTTCTCGCGGACCAATCACTGAAAAACTGCAAACAATGTACTTTGACCAGGTGATGGGTCGTCGGGCAGAATATCCTGAGTGGCTCACGCCAGTAGCTTAAAGGCTTAAGGCTTTAATTAGCCTGATTTGGGAGCTGCTTCGGCAGCTCTCTTTGGTTTTGAGCAGTTGTTTTAACTGTGCTTTAAACGAAAAGGATCGACGTGAAGATACTGATTGTTGGCCCATCCTGGGTGGGTGACATGGTGATGGCGCAAACGCTGTTTATGGCCCTGAAGGCGCGAGATCCTGATGCAGTGATCGACGTGTTGGCGCCACAGTGGAGCCGTCCGATTCTGGAACGGATGCCCGAGGTCAGTGCGGCACTGGATATGCCGATAGGACACGGTTCTCTGCAGCTGGGTATGCGCCGCAAATTGGGGCGCCAGCTGAAACGCCACGGCTATGATCAAGCTATCGTTTTGCCCAACTCCCTCAAGTCTGCGCTGGTTCCTTTTTTTGCTGGCATTCCTGAACGTACCGGCTGGCGTGGCGAAATGCGCTACGGCCTGCTCAATGATATCCGCCTGTTAGATAAAGCGCGTTACCCCCTGATGATAGAGCGCTTTATTGCGTTGGCCTATGAGCCTGGTGCTAAACTGCCTGAAACATTACCGCGCCCCAATCTGGTTGTTGATGCTGCCAATGTAAAGACCAGTCTGGAGCGTTATTCGCTAGATTTAACCCGCCCTGTATTGGCGCTTTGTCCGGGCGCTGAGTTTGGTGAGGCTAAACGCTGGCCGGCTAATCATTACGCAACGGTTGCTCAGCATAAAATTAATGAAGGCTGGCAGGTGTGGTTGTTTGGTTCTCAGAAAGATCATGGCGTTGCGGAGCAAATTAAATCCCAGCTCTGTGAGCAGGGGAGGCAGCATTGCACGAATTTGGCGGGAGAAACCAGTCTGGCCGATGCTGTGGATCTGATGTCTGTTGCCGATGCTGTGGTGAGTAATGACTCGGGCTTAATGCATATTGCCGCGGCTCTCGGGCGTTCTTTGGTGGTGTTGTATGGCTCGTCCTCTCCGGATTTCACGCCGCCCCTCAATGATAATGTCAAAGTGCTGCGCACTGGCATTGAGTGTAGCCCCTGCTTTAAACGCGAATGCCCATTGGAGCACATGAAGTGTTTAAAAGACCTACAGGCAGACAGTGTGCTAAAAGCCATGGCCGAGTTGTTGCCTGAGACATTGACGCAGGCTCATTAATCATGCGCGTGCTGATTATAAAAACCTCTTCTCTGGGGGATGTGATTCATACGTTGCCCGCGTTGACCGATGCGGCTCGCTACTTTCCGGATATTCAATTTGATTGGGTGGTGGAAAATGGGTTTTCACAGGTGCCAGGTTGGCACGCCAAGGTTGATAAAATTATTCCCGTCTCTTTGCGGCGATGGCGCAAGCAGCCGCTTAAAGCACGAAAGTCTGGCGAGTGGGCTGAATTTAAGAATGACATTGGCGCGACAGATTACGACGCTGTGATTGATGCGCAGGGACTGTTAAAAAGTGCAGTGCTATGTCGTTACGCAAAGGGCCCCCGCTTTGGCCTGGATAAGAACTCTGCCCGTGAACCGCTCGCTAGCCGTTTTTATCATCACAAAATTTCGGTGCCTAAAGGCCAGCATGCTGTGGAACGGACTCGGCAGTTATTTGCCGCATCACTGGGTTACCAACTACCGGAATCACTGGGTGAATACCAAATTGACCGGGGACGTTTACCGCAAAACCCTCACAGTGGCGATTATCTGTTGTTTTGTCATGGCACTACCTGGGCAACCAAACACTGGCCTGATCCCTATTGGCTTGAGCTGGCCAAACAGCTGTCAGCGACAGGGCTAAAAATACTGCTGCCCTGGGGAAATGACGTTGAGCGCCAGCGCGCCGAACAGATTGCGGCGATGGGTAGTCACGTTGAGGTGTTGCCGCGCTCCAGTTTAAGTGAGCTGGCGAGCATTATCGCTGGTGCCCGTGCTGTGGTGTCTGTGGATACCGGGCTTGCACATTTGACGGCGGCAATGGCGGTGCCGAATATCACGCTATACGGCCCGACGGATCCCAAATTAGTGGGCACCTATGGTGCGCATCAAACACGTTTAATTGCGAAAAATTATACTTTACCGGGTGATAATTCTATTGAACCCAAGGTCTTTGCAGCGCTAACACCGACTATCGTTTTGGAACAGCTTAAGACGATGTTGTCTGAGGAGAAGGCGGGGTGATTTTTGCCTTCGCCCTTTATAAGTATTTTCCCTATGGTGGGCTACAGCGTGATTTTCTGCGAATCGCTCAAGCCGTACAGAAGCGGGGGCATCAAATTCGCGTTTATTGTCATAGTTGGCAAGGCGATCAGCCTGCCGATTTTGATGTCGTTATTGTGCCCGTGAAAGGGCATACCAGTCAGGCTAAAAACCGCTTTTTCACCGATTACATGCAACAGAACTTGGTAAAAAAGCCGGTCGACTGTGTCGTTGGTTTTAATAAAATGCCGGGACTGGATGTCTATTATGCCGCTGATGGTTGTTATGCAGCAAAAGCCATTCAGGAGCGCGGGAAGTTTTATGCGTTAACACCTCGCTATCGGCACTTTAAACGCTATGAAGAGGCGATTTTTGGTGCAGGACAAAAGGTCGAAGTCCTGATGATTTCGGCGTTGCAGCAGGCCGTTTATCAGCAGCTTTATGGTACTGAGTCGGCCCGTTTTCATATGTTGCCGCCGGGTATCAGTAAAGACCGCATTGCACCTGACAATGCTGACGATATACGTGCTGAATTTCGCCAGGAGTTCAAGCTTGGCGAGCAAGACCTTTTGGTGTTGATGGTTGGTTCAGGTTTCAAAACCAAGGGCGTTGATCGCTCCCTGTTAGCGCTAAGCGCCTTGCCGGCGCAATTAAAAAGTCGCGTTCGCATGTTTGTGATTGGTCAGGACAACCCGTCCCGGTTTATTGCTCAGGCCGATAAACTGGGCTTGTTGCAACAGGTTACTTTTTTTGCCGGACGAGATGATATCCCCCGCTTCCTATTAGGCGCTGACCTGCTGATACATCCGGCCTACCATGAAAATACCGGTACCGTATTACTTGAAGCAGTCGTGTCGGGTTTGCCCGTTTTAACGACTGCCGCCTGTGGGTACGCGCACTATATTGACGACGCTAACGCTGGCCGCGTATTGCCTTTACCCTTTGAGCAGAAAGCCCTGGATGACCAGTTACAGGACATGCTGACCTCTGAACAGCAGTCAGTTTGGCACAAAAATGGTATTGCCTATGCGGCGGAAGCAAATATTTATGGATTGGTAGACCACGCTGCGGAGTTGATTGAGCAGTTTGCCAAAGGTGAAGCGGTATGAAGTTGTACCTTCGTGAGGACATTAAGTCCGTTTGGCAGGGAAAAGACCCTTTTCAGGAAGTGTTGAAACTTAAAGGTGAGGTGTTTCGCGAGGTCAAAGAGCGAACAACCTTGCGCTTTGAACTGAACGGGAAAAGCTATTTTCTTAAGTTGCACCGAGGCATTGGCTGGGCTGAAATTTTCAAAAACTGGCTAAATTTAAATCAGCCTATTTTGGGCGCTGAGCAGGAATATCAGGCAATTCTTAAGCTGCAGCAACTTAATATTGAAACCATGAGTGTTGCAGCCTTCGGTGAAACAGGTGCCAATCCAGCGAAAAAGCTATCCTTTATTATTACTGATGATCTGGTGGGTACCGAAAACCTTGAGGATTACTGTCGTAACTGGCCACAGCAACCACCGAATCCGGGTTTCAAGCGTCAGTTGATCAGGCGCATTGCCAGTATGAGTAAAACCCTGCATGAAAATGGTCTCAACCATCGGGACTATTATATCTGCCATTTTCACCTGCATTTGCCGAGCTTGCCTGCATCCGGGCCGGTTGCCGATGAGGCGATTCACCTGCATCTAATTGACCTGCACCGCATGCAACAGCGCCAAAATATGCCTGTACGTTGGGCTGTAAAGGATATTGGTGGATTGTATTTTTCAGCCATGGAGATCGGTTTAACCAAACGAGATATCCTTCGGTTTATGCGTGTTTACAAGGGACAGAGCCTGCGAGAGACGCTTGTTGAAGCCAAGGCTTTCTGGCAAGCCGTTGATCAACGTGCCCAGCAGCTTTATGCCAAAGGGTTACGAAAAGGTATTGTTGGTCTTGGGGCTGAAGATGAGGGCGCTGAGCGTGACGCTTAGTAGCTCACAGCTGATTGCTGCCGGTCGGGTGCTGGAAGCTCCCTTTGAGGTTGAGCTGGAGTTATCTGGAGAGCTGAAGGCGGCGCAATGTCTTGAGGTGCTAAGACTTGTGCCGGGTCGACGAGTGGTCGCCAAAATGGTCGTTGATGGGGAGACGTTTCTAGGGAAACTATTCTTGGGGAGTGACGCATCAAAGTACTGTTTGCGGGAAAAAAATGGCGTTGAGGCGCTGCACAATGCCGGCATAAAAACAGCACCCTTGGTTGGTGGTGGGCGTTTGCATGACCGGGGTGGTGAAGCGCTCTTAATGGAGTATTTACCGAATATCAGCCACTTGTCAGCGCTTGCTCAACCATCCTCAGAAAGCGGCAATGAGCTGTTATGCTCTGCAGTTGAAATGTTGGCGAAACTCCATGATAACGGATTGGAGCACCAGGATTGTCATCTGGATAATTTTCTGGTTACCGATCAGGGGCTATATCTGGTCGATGGCGATGCGGTTAAGCAACGTAATCAGCTGACTGACGAGCAGGCACTGCTGAATTTAGCCTTATTTTTTGTCCAGTTACCGCTGTTTTTAATGCCTCAGTTGCCCGAATTAACGCATATTTATTGCCGCTGTCGAGGGTGGCACAGTGGCGAGATTAAATCTCAGCTGAATGTGTTGGTAAGACAGCAGCGAGCTGATCGACAGCGACGGTTTCTCAAAAAAATATATCGAGATTGTACACAGTTCAAAGTTGACCAAAGTAAGTCACGCTTTGTCGTCGTTGATCGAGTCGAGGAATCGGAGGAGCTTATCGATTTAATTGATCACCTCGATGAGGCTATAGCGACCAGTGAGCTGCTGAAAGACGGTAATAGCGCAACGGTTGCAAAGGTGGTGCGTGGTAATAGAAGCTTTGTCGTGAAGCGCTATAATATGAAAAGCCTCTCACACCGACTAAAGCGTTGCTTGCAGCCGAGTCGAGCCTGGCTTTCATGGCGTAATGCGCAGCTACTATGTTTTTATGGTGTGGCAACGCCAAAGCCTTTGGCTATGGTTGAGCAGCGTGTGGCAGGGCTGCGAGGTAAAGCCTACTTTATCACGGACTATGTTGAGGCGCCCAGTGCGCAGGCGTTTGTTGAGCAGGTGGGTGATGTTGAGCAGACACAGTGGCTGGCTCAGCAGTTTAAGTTGCTATTTAGCTTGATGAGGTTGTTGAGTATTAGTCACGGTGACTTCAAAGAAAGCAATTTTCTTGTCAAAAACGATGCGTTATGTGTGATTGATCTAGATAGTATGCAATTGCACCATTCAGAAAAGGCGCTGATGAGCGCATTGGCAAAAGATGGCGAGCGGTTTATGAAGAACTGGTCTGCTGACCCCCGCCTTAGCGCTATGATGTCGCAGGCGTTGTCCGATACCTCCCTCTAGTTACCGACAAGATTGTTTCTCTTAAGCTGTTTTTCCAAGGCTGAACGGTAATGAGTTTTTTTCTTTTCCTTGATGTTGAGTGCGTTAATGTAGCTGTCTAGAAATAGCTTGCTCTGTGCGTTGGGGAATAGTGCCGCGACATGAGCTGGGTAGCGGCAGAAGTGTTGCAGATTTCGTGCGCAGAGCCCTGCGGGCAGAGTTTTTCGATAAATTTTCATGTCCGATACATCAATTAACCCTAACTTATTCTCAGGTGTAAGAATCACGTTGCCCAGGTGTATGGAGCGAAAATAAATGCCAAGCTTGTGCAGCTTTGCAAGAAAAGCTGCAAATTGCTGAATGTGCTTTTCCTGGAATTGCTGGTTATTGATTAAATCATCCAGTGAGTCGCCTGGGAGCGGCTGGTAGACGACGGCAACACGAGAGATAGTGGGTACCCGGTAAACAGCTGCCTTGCTAACAGTTTGGATGCCCAGTTTGGTCAGGTGTTTGACGTTGTCAAAGAAACGTTTGCCATAGGGGTAAATCAGCGCTGAAGAAAACAGCCGTTTACGACGAAACAGTTTCATAATTCGTCCGTCATTTAACTTTAGCACCTTGTCTCCATGGCCGTCGGCGGCAAGCACTTCAGCGCCTTCGCGCAGTGCCAGATATTTTTCCTTGCTTAGGGTTTTCATGGTGAGCTGTGGGTTGCCTCTGGCTTAAAGGAAAGAATAAATACTTTATCGTCTTTTTCGTTGGAGAAGGTTTGTAGCAGCTCCCAGTGTTGGGATGATAGAAGCGCGTTAACTTTCTTTAACTCTGTTGTTTCTTTGTCTTTGATTCGAATAGCGAGCAGGTCAGGATTTTGTGATTGCGCCAGCTGAGCCAAGTTTCTGGTTTCTAAAGTGAGGCACTGGTGCCAGCAATTAGCACCCAGTACGGCAATTTGTTGGGTATTTGTTAAAAGGGTTTGCTCGGGCGTCTTGTTTTCTTTTATCCAGTCTGCGGCATTTTTAATATATTCTTTGGAACTGCCTGAGCTAATCATGCTGTCTAGCGCAGGAATAAGTAATAAAAAAATGATTGCGATTCGGCGCCAGTGAAACTTGCCGGGTAGTTGCCATAGTTGCTCGATGCGAAAAGCTAATGCAAGCATGACGATGAGCACGGCAGCAATGCAAAAGCGGTCAGTCATGAAATATTTTCTAAAGCTCAAGAGAAGCAGATACGAAAAAATAATCAGCAGAAACGTGGATAAATAGGACTTATATTGGCTGCTTGAAAATAACGGTTGTTTGTATTGCCAGGCGAACAAAATTAAATAGGGCAGAGTGAGGGCGTGTAAGAGAGTATATATAACTAGGCCGATTAATCCCGTGCCGACAATTACCCCCATGTCGTTAGCGGCGAACTCGTGGGGCGCCTGTTGTGAGAAAGCGCTGACAATCCGTTCAAACTCATTTGCTGTCGCTTTGAAAAAATCTGCTAAAGAGGCTATTTCTGTGATTAGACGAAGTTTGTCTGATAATTGTGGGGTGGCAAAAATGAAAACGATGCCGACTAGAGCGATACAGGCGAGCAGACTATAGCAAATCGCTGCTTTTTTTATGCGATCTTTAAGACCAAAGTCACTGTTAGTGAGTAGTGCTAGTGGTGCAAACAGGGCAAAAAACACAGCTTCGGTACGGAATAGAATTGCCGTGAGGGTTAAGAAAAACCACGCTAGCACATGCCTGAAATGCCTGTTTAAGCTAAAACGCAGCAGCTGCTGGAGGGAGAGTAATACGAACAGCCAGAAGCCCGAATCTCTTGTAATGTAATCACGGTAATCATTGAGTGTCGGCAGAATGCTTATGACGAGTAGGGCTAATAATTGCGTGCGGGTTGAGCCACCAAGGTCGCGAGTAAGAACAATAAATGTGCAGGTTAGCGCCGCGTAGGTTAAGGCAATAAAAAGGTGACCCGATAACTGAAGTGAAAGACCAGTAAACGAGTGTATTGCTGCAATAATGATGGATAAGAACGGCCAGGGATAAGTCTCAACGGCAGCCTCTAAACCATTATCGAGAAATGTTTGAGCGGTAAAAATATAAAGTAGAGAGTCGGGGCTAATAACATGTGAATTGCTGATATAAAGCCAGGAAATTAGCAGGCTGCTGATAATGCTGAGAATGAGAACTTGTTTCGAGCTAGGTTCGAATGGTTGATTACCAGTCGTTGCCATTAATGTGAGTCCCTGTGCTGAGCTGAAATATAGCAGGCTATTCTATATGGCTGGCCAGCGACTATAAAACAAAGAATGGAAAATAAATGTGTGAATTAAAAACTAAAAGGGCCTCAAGAGAGGCCCGTATCGTCCTGGGTTTTACCCGGGATCTTTATCTAGCAGGCTAATTATAGGGCCATGGGCTGAGTAGCTGAAGTGATCTTTTTCTATAACAGGTGGCGACAATAAAAATGACTGTTATAAAAATTGTTGCGGCTTGTTATTGGAAATAAAACTGTACATATTTGCTTAAGCGAATATAATTCGCAGCATGCAGCTTGATGAGTTTTCAAATATATTCAAATCCCTTTCTGAGCCGGTTCGGTTACGGGTTATGTACCTGTTGTTGGAGCGAGGTGAGCTGTGTGTTTGCGATATTGTTAGCTCTCTGGAGGTGTCGCAAAGTGTGGTGTCGCGACATCTGGCGTATCTCCGCAACGCGGGGTTAGTGAGTTCTCGTCGTCAGGGCGTGTGGATTTATTACCAGCTGGCTGAGAGTAATGATTTTATCCGGCAGTTGTTGGCGCTGTTTAAGCAGTCTGGTGAGGATTGTGTCACCCTCAAAGGTGACTTGAACAGGTTGCAGGCAGAGGGGCGGGAGTCCAGCTGCTGTTAGTTGGTGCTTTAGCGAGATATTTTTTTGGATTATATATTTGTTTATACGTATATACGGTTTTAGGAGTTTTTGTGATGACCTGTCGTGTTGCTATTAATGGTTTTGGTCGAATGGGCCGTTTGGCTTTGCGTGCCGCCTGGGGAAACCCTGATTTTGACATTGTGCATATCAACGAAGTTGCAGGAGATACCACTGCTGCTGCTCATTTGCTGAAGTTTGATTCGGTGCATGGTACTTGGGATGTAGATATTCATGGTGATGATGGGGTGCTGAGTATTGACGGTCAAAAGCTGAGTTTTTCACAAAATCGCGGTTTGGATGAAACGCCTTGGCGTGAGCTGGGCATCGATGTGGTGGTGGACTGCACCGGGAAGTTTAAATCCAAAGAGGCGTTGGCCCCCTATCTGGCGGCGGGTATTAAAAAGGTAGTGGTGTCGGCTCCTGTTAAAGATGGAACGCTAAATGTCGTCATGGGTGTTAACGATGAGCGCTATGACGCCAGCCAGCACGATATCGTTACGGCCGCCTCTTGCACGACTAACTGCATTGCACCGGTGATTGATGTTGTTCATCGTGAATTTGGCATTCGACATGGCTCGATGACAACCATCCACGACCTGACCAATACACAGAGCATTCTGGATGAATACCATTCAGATTTACGGCGTGCACGCGCCTGCGGACAGTCATTGATTCCTACCTCTACGGGATCGGCAACGGCTATCGCTGAAATTTTCCCGGAACTGCGAGGCCGCTTAAATGGTATTGCGGTGCGAGTGCCGTTAGTTAATGCATCATTGACGGACTGTGTTTTCGAGGTTGAACAAACGGTCACCGTTGAGCAGGTCAATGCAGCATTAAAGTCAGCTGCTGAAGGGCGTTTATCAGGTGTTTTAGGTTATGAGGAACGGCCGCTGGTGTCGGTGGATTATACCAACGACAAACGGTCAGGTGTTGTCGATGCTCTTTCAACCATGGTGATTAACGGTACTCAGGTAAAGCTGTTGGTTTGGTACGACAATGAAATTGGCTATGTCCATCGCATGATGGAGCTGGTCAGCAAAGTTGCGCAAAGGCTTTAATAAAAGGGTTGTTTCCAATGAAAGCTGATGTTCAACAGTACCTTGTGGTGACCGGTAGTTATTGGGGGTTTACGCTGACTGACGGCGCATTACGGATGTTGGTACTGTTGTACTTCCACGGCTTGGGCTACAGCCCCCTTGAAGTAGCAATGCTATTTTTGCTGTATGAGTTTTTTGGGGTTGTTACTAACCTGCTGGGTGGATGGATGGCGGCAAGGCTTGGGCTCAATGTTACGCTGCAGGTGGGGTTGCTGTTGCAGGTGATTGCTCTAGCCATGTTATTGGTGGATGCAGCCATGTTAAGTGTCGCTTATGTGATGGCGGCGCAGGCCCTGTCAGGGATTGCCAAAGATCTTAATAAAATGAGCGCCAAAAGTAGTATTAAACTGTTGGTGCCCGGTGAGGCGCAGGCGAAGCTTTACCATTGGGTGGCGTTACTGACGGGCTCGAAAAATACGCTTAAGGGGATTGGTTTCTTTGTTGGCGCGTTGCTGCTGGCCGCTCTCGGCTTTCGAGGCGCAATTGGTGTTTTGGCTGGCGCGTTAGTGGTTGTGTTTTTGGCTAGCACATTTTTACTGAAGCGCGATATGGGTAAGGCACACTTTAAGCCCAAGTTTACAGATGTTTTTTCAAAGTCTGTAGCGGTGAACCGCTTGTCTCTGGCGCGCTTTTTCCTGTTTGGCGCGCGGGATGTGTGGTTTGTGGTAGCTCTTCCCGTATTTCTACAGAGCCAGTTACAGTGGTCTCATACTCAAGTTGGCTCCTTGCTGGCAGCCTGGATTATTGGTTATGGCGTGGTGCAGACTCTGGCGCCGAAGCTGACTGGTCGGCGCGCGCAGTTATCAGCAGGCAAAGCAGCGGCAGGCTGGGGGGCTGTGTTGAGTTTAATTCCCGTTGTGATCGCGGTATTACTTTACTGTGATGTTGAGGCAGCGCATTGTGTTGTTGCGGGGTTATTGTTGTTTGGTGCCGTGTTTGCAGTCAATTCGGCGCTGCACTCCTACTTAATTGTCAGTTATGCACGAGAGCAAGGAGTGTCCTTGGACGTCGGGTTTTATTATATGGCCAATGCTGGAGGGCGCCTGATTGGTACATTGCTTTCCGGACTTGTTTATCAGACAGCTGGTTTTGAGGCCTGTTTACTGGTTTCGGCTGTATTTGTTGTCACGTCCTGTGTTGTTGTGTCTAAGTTACCGCAAATCAAAATGGCGAGCTGTTGATCGTGTTACTAGCGTAATTTTCGAATGCGGAAGTTTTTGCCTTTGATTTTGCCGGCACCGAGTTTTTTCAGTGCCCGGTTCGCCTGTGAATTGTGAACAGCCACGTAAGACCAGCGATCAAAAATATTAATTTTGCCAACATACTTTCCTTCGATGCCTGTTTCGCCAGTCAGAGCCCCTAAAATATCACCTGGCCTGATTTTCTGTTTACGGCCGCCGTCAATTTGCAAGGTGGTCATGCTGCCTGTCAGAGGAATAGTTGGCTGGGGTTGAAGAGTGTCGCTAGAAATAAGCTCGACGTTTATTTGCTGGTAGGCTTCAATGTCGCTGATTTTATGCTCGTCATCCGGGCCGCAAAGGTTTAATGCCAGGCCTTTTTTACCGGCTCTACCTGTCCTGCCGATACGGTGTATATAAACCTCCGGATCTCGACTGATTTCATAGTTAATGACCGCCTGAAGATCGTCGATATCAAGCCCACGTGCGGCAACATCGGTGGCAACCAGTATTGCGCAGCTGTGGTTGGCGAAACGAACGAGCACTTGATCACGCTCTCTTTGCTCCAAATCACCGTGGATAGCTAGGGCATGGTGGCCCTGCTGTCGCAGCATATCAGCAACTTCCTGTGTGCTGCGTTTGGTGTTACAGAAAATGACGGTGGATTTGGGTTGGTAGTCATTGAGTATTGCTAATAGCGTCTTGTCTCGCTGTGAAGGCGGAGTATCAAAGAATAGCTGTTTAATGTTGCTTTGGTGGCTGTCTTCAACGCTGACCTCAATAGGAGACGCCTGAATATTAGTGCTCATCTGCTTTATTGAGTCAGGAAAGGTGGCCGAGAACAGCAACGTTTGACGGTCGTTGTTGGTCTGTTCAATGATGTCAGTGATGTCGGCTAGAAAGCCCATATCGAGCATGCGGTCTGCTTCATCCAGCACCAGTGTGCTGACCTTGTTGAGTTTGAGTGACCCCTTGCGTAAGTGTTCCTGCAGCCGGCCCGGAGTGCCGACGACGATGTGGGGAGGGTGCTCCAATGAACTCAGTTGTGGGCCGAAGGGCATGCCGCCACAAAGTGTTAGCAGCTTTATATTGTTGGTGTGCCGCGCTAATTTGCGTATTTCCTTAGACACCTGATCGGCTAGTTCTCGTGTTGGGCATAGCACTAACGCTTGAACTGAGTAATCGGTGGGTTGGATTTTGCTGAGTAACGCAATGCCAAAGGCAACCGTTTTGCCACTCCCTGTTTTTGCCTTGCCAATCAGGTCTTTTTTGTTCAGTAAGTGCGGCAGGCTTTGGGCCTGTATTGGTGTCATCTTGATGTAACCAAGCTGCTCTAGGTTATTTAGAAAAGCGTTACTGAGAGAGAGTGAGCTGAAGTCAGTTGACGGCACAATAGTTAGGTTCCATAAAATATTTGCCAGCAGCATAGCAAAATTACTGCTGTAAATCTGGCGTTGGTTAGGGCTTGATTCTTTAGAAACAACAGAAGTTATGGTTTAGTACACCAAAATAGGTAGATGTTGGTTGAACAGCATGGTGAAAGTTGGTATAAATCAGCATCCCCTTCGACAGCGAGGGGTAGAGTTAAGAGCAATTTTCGAATTGGTCAGGGGAAAGTCGGCTTAACAGCCGTTAGCCAGAGAGATTGAAAAAGTGTTTAAAAGAGATCCTCTTAAGGGTCCAAGTGTTTCAAAAGAGAGTCTCTCTTTGGCGCTGTTAACACCGCAACTCATTTGGTCATTACATTTAAAGCACCGGCATGTTTTGCCCTTGTTATAAGTGTGAATTTCTGTTTTCTGTACTGATGTTTAGAATAGCTCTAGTTTTCAGAGCACAGGAAATTGTGATGTGAGTTCTGTTTTAGTTTAGGTATTAGCCGTTTTTAGGACGTGTTTGTGCTTAAGATTGATCACCTCATATCAGAGTTGAAAATATAATAAATCAACCTTACAAAAGTGTTTTTTTGGAGGAGTTACAAAAATGGCAAGAGATGCTAAGTACGATATTTTGTTTGAGCCGGTTAAAATCGGTACCAAAACAACAAGAAACCGTTTTTACCAAGTGCCACACTGTATTGGCGCGGGTACTAACTACCCAGGTTTCCAAATGGCACACCGTGGTGTTAAAGCTGAGGGTGGTTTCGGTGTAATTAACACTGAGCAGTGTTCTATTCACCCAGAGTGTGACGATACGCTACGTATTACCGCCCGTATCTGGGACGAAGGTGATATGCGCAACCTGAAAGCGATGGTTGATCGCCTGCACTCGTTCGGTTCTTTGGCGGGTTGTGAGTTGTTCTACGCGGGCCCTCACGGTCCTGGCTTGGAAGCTCGTACTATTTCACGTACACCTTCTCAGTACGCTTCTGAATTCGGTACTGTTCCAGCGTGTCCTGGTTTCACCTACAGCCACGAAGCTGACAAAGACGAGCTGAAACGTTTGCAGCGCCAATACGCTGATGCGGCAGAGCGTGCTCGTGATACTGGTTTTGATATCGTTGACGTCTACGGCGCACACGCCTACGGCCCAATGCAGTGGTTGAACCCGTACTACAACCGTCGTACTGATGAATACGGTGGTAGTCTGGAAAACCGTGCTCGTTTCTGGATTGAAACGCTGGAAGGCATCAAGAACCGTGTTGGTGATGATGTTGCGCTGGTTACTCGTTGCGCGATTGATACCCTGTACGGCGACACTGGTCTGGAACTGGAAGTTGATACGCTGCGTTTTGTTGAGCAAGCGTCTGACTACCTGGATCTGTGGAACGTAACCATCGGTGATATCGCTGAATGGGGTGAAGATGCGGGTCCATCTCGTTTCTACGCGTCTGGTCACGAGAACGACTGGGTGAAATTCATTAAGAAACACACGAACAAGCCTGTTGTTGGTGTTGGTCGTTACACTCAAGCCGATAAGATGCAGGAAGTTGTTCGTGCTGGCGTTATTGACTTGATTGGTTGTGCACGTCCATC
>Ga0070727_10000546_pt1 | contig 45268 bp, 45 predicted proteins | sample tdAd472_FD_66722 | JGI IMG/M metagenome (GOLD analysis project Ga0070727, IMG submission 66722) | Marine sediment microbial communities from the Atlantic coast under amendment with organic carbon and nitrate - tdAd47.2 | ecosystem: Environmental > Aquatic > Marine > Coastal > Sediment | place... | reverse complement strand
AACAGTATAGACCTCGCATTGGAAATGGACGTGGTAACACGGTCAATCTCGACCATTCCCATCACCTGCCCTCCCCGATTAAAGAATTGAAATTCTTATTGCGGATTCCACCTGGATCACTTGGTCGACAGGTGCAAGCCTTGAAGCGCATTGCCGAAGTCGATTTCCAGACTGTATCGCTGCGGGTCGGGGTTCAGTTGATACTCCAGTCGGAGTTTCCGCGGCGATGGCGTCAGGGAAAAAAACAGGTCCAGTCCCCGAGACTCGCCTGGCTCCAGAAACATCGGCAGAACTGTCTGGCGGCTGATTATTTCGGCATCGACCCGCCCCTGATTCAGTGATTTAACCACTCCGCCAGCAACCAGTGCCGGTGCGGCCAACAGGACGCCCAGTGTTGTAGCGGCCGCCGCAGAACTCATGTACAGCGCTGCTGCACCGGCACTGACGGCGGCTGCGCCTCCTACCGCGCCTGCCGCCAATAGTGCGCCTGCCCCCACTCCCGCTTTTACCTGGATATCGTTATCCGCATAGCGCCTTGCGGTCTGTCTTGAGCCGGCTACCAGTCCGCGGCGACTTTCACCCGATGACGTCCGCACAAGCATTGAATCGAAAACACCAATGTCCTCGATGAGCAGGCGATCTTGCGAATGATTCTGAACCCGAACAAGGTATTCATCCCAATCGGCATTCTTCGCCCAGGTGCCCGGCCCCTCCCGCACAATTACCCAGTCCACCGACACCGTAACCTGCTCATCAGCCGCCTCGGCAATGGGTTGTCCAATTGCCATGGGCAGTGGTTCCTTCAGTATTTTTGTTCCGCCGCAGGCGGCCAGTGCCAGGTAGAGCAGGGAGACAAGAACAGGCCTGACTAAGCGGATAGATAGTGGGTTAAAATTTGGCATGGGTCCAGCCGCTCCGTTTTGGAGAAATGCGTGAAAAGGCCTGAAACCAATGCCCACTTTTCCGGGTGGCGTAGGTGGCGAGTGGGTCGCGGACAGAGACACGTCCCGATGGATTCGGGCTGTCCGGCTAAAAACCATTGGGCAGTTGCTGGCAAAGTACGCTCGAACCCGAAGTTTGTAAATACACAGTCAAAAATATATTTTGCCCCCCAGCAATGTCCACATACCAGGACAGCCAGGGTTGTTTACTGTTGACATTATCATTTATGTCCATTATTCTCGACACATGGACACTACGCAGGCAACCAGGTCGTTGAGCGCCCTCTCCCAGGAAACGCGGCTGGAGACTTTCCGGCTGCTGGTACGTGCCGGCAACGATGGCATGGCAGCAGGAGAAATTGCCCGCACCCTGGGTATTCCCCACAATACCATGTCGTCACACCTGACCATTCTCGTTACTGCCGGGCTGATATATTCCCGGCGCAAAGGCCGTTCCATTATCTACACGGTCAACTTTGACGGCACTCGGAGTCTGCTGGCGTTCCTTATGGAAGACTGCTGTCAGGGCCGTGCCGAGGTCTGCGCACCGGTACTGGACAGTATTCTGCCTGGTTGCTGTAACCAGGCACCCCCTCAAGGAGAAGTACTATGAAACGACTGCACGTCAACCTGGCGGTTAGCGATATTCAAGCGTCTACCGCGTTTTATACGTCTCTATTCAATGCACAACCCACGCTGCTGAAAGAAGACTACGCCAAGTGGATGCTGGACGATCCCCGGGTAAATTTCGCCATTACCTCCCGTGGTTCCAACAAGGGCATTGACCATCTGGGCATACAGGTGGAAGACGAAGTCGAACTCGACGAAGTGTATACGCGGCTCAAATCTGCCGGCGCCCGGGTTGTTGAGCAGGGCGAAACCACCTGCTGTTACGCACAATCCGAGAAGAACTGGATTTTCGATCCGGAAGGCATTCCCTGGGAGACGTTTTTGACCAGGGGGCAGAGTCCTGTTTACGGCAGCCATGAATCCGGCTCCGCCAAGAATGAGTCAGCCTGTTGTACACGACCGGAAGTACCTGCCGACCGGTCCAGGTCATCCTGCTGCTAGCCACTGAAAAGGAATCCACGCGGTCTGCAAATGATGCTGGTGGAAGGGGACCGCCAGACGGGCGACAAAGAGCCTGGTGATCAGGCTCAGTTGCCGCCGTAAGTCTCCCGCAGGGGTAAGTTGGCCTGCTGCCGAATAAGGTTTTCGGTGATACTGCGGTGTGGTCCCGGGCCAAGACCCACGGTGGCCATTTCCTCCTGCTCAACCTCCCCGTTCCTGTTTATTATCTTTCCCGATGGCCTGCCCTTACCCTTCAGGTTGTAATAGGCATGAATGAGTTCGTGAGCCAGGCCCACCCAGGGTGGTCGGGCTCCATCCGGTGTGTTGATCATATTCGGGTTATACGTGATTGCAGTAACAGAATGCCCGCCGGACGTGGCATCTTTTTCGTTACCACGCTTGGCGACGTTCGTTCCCAGCCAACCCGTCACACACCCTTCGTCATAGTGCATATTGGCGCGCATGATACATACCGTATAGCCAAATTTCTGATAGCGAACCCGCTGGGAAATACCTGCAAGTAGCTTCCTGCCGGCAGCCGTGATGGCTATGTCTGCCAGCGCCTTTTTGACCAGGGTTGGGAACAATACACTGTCATGCTGATTCTTCATTCGGATAATGATGCCGGGATAGTCAGTCTGGGTATCAAAGGGCACGTCGATTCTCCTTTTTGGCTACGATTCCACAATGATCGAGCCTAAACTCCCGCAAATTTCTTGAAGAGTATATGGATTACCGAATTCATGTTTATTTGTACAGCTTTAAGCGTTTCAATAGTTCAGTGCTGAATACCGGTACAGCAATAGAAAACCGGCTGTCAAAAACCGGGAAAATCAGTACCATGACAGGAACTGCTTTTTACAGGAAACCCGGAGGAGCAATCTGTGGAATTTATTATCGGTATATTGGTTCTGGTTCTGGATATAATCGCGATCATGGCGGTATTGGGCTCCAGTAATACCACAGCCATGAAACTTGTCTGGGTAGTGATTATCCTTCTGTTGCCAATCGTCGGGATGCTGCTCTGGTTTTTTATCGGAGCCAAGCAGAAAATTTGATGGAGTGGCTGTCAGTGCTGCGTCTGTTCATGGGGTTGGGTGGCGTAAAATGCTGCCTGTCATTATCTGCTGAAAAATACGTGGCAGATCCTGGCTGGACTTTCAGGTAACTATACCCAACTTCCTGTGAGTTCGCGCAACAGCCCTGGCATTTTTGCCATCTATCCACGCCTGCCCTTTCAGTCGACGCATCAGGTTGTCGAAGTGGCGCATCACCATCAGGTTGTACAGCGCCCTGGCCTGGTTTCCCGGCTTCCTGGCCACGGCGCGAAGACTCAGAGAAAACCCAGGGGTCAGGTATCGCATGTAGTGCCAGTATCCTTCCGGCATGTACAGTACGTTGCCATGATCCAGAACCCCGGCAAATCCCCTGGCTCTTGTCAAGGCGGGCCATTTTCCGTAATCGGGATTCACAAAGTCGATATCCTCCCTGGTAATCAGCGAGTGCGGTATCTTGTACAGGTAGTCACTTTGTGTCTGGTCAAAAAGGATCACCTGTTTTCTGCCCTGAAAATGGCAGTGAAAGACGTTGGCCAGGTCGATATCATAGTGCATAAATGTATGGCTGTCTTTGCCGCCGAAGAACATCATGGGCAGTCCTTGCAACAGTCTTAAGCCGAGATCAGGCCATTTGAAATCCTGCTGCAATTCCGGCACTTCCTTGAGCATGTTCCACAGAAAAATGCGGTATTTCGTCGGCTCTCGCTTCAGCAGGTCGATGTAGTCGCTCATCTTCATTTTCGCATGGGGTTCGTTAAAGCCATCCTGATAATCTACCGGACGGTCGTCATATAGCGATACCACCACGTCACCAGCGATTTTTGCCATGTAGTCCAGGTTCCATCTGGAACAGGCAGGCCAGTCCTCGATCAACCGTTCTATTATCAGCGGTTTCTGAGGCTTGAAATAATGGGTGAGAAATTCTTCCTTCGCAAGAGTTTCGACCCGATCAATCTGCCGTAATTCCATGCCGGGGCTCAACGTGTGATAGTGGTATGTACTGTCAATAAAAGGTACCACCGCGCTGGCTCAGTGTCCATCCTGGTGGCTGTCATCCAGTTGCCGGCCTCTGTGCAACTGGATAATTACTAAGTATCCTCAGATCCAGGGAACCTCCCCTCATTCGAATATTGTCGCCCCGGGAAAAAAGGCCGTCCAGGCGTACCAGTAGGCAATGTACGAATTGGTTTTCTGCAGACTCTGTCCTTCCCTGGGCCCGCTTACGGCTTTGCCAAACAGGTCCCACAGGTTACCTTCATTGTCCATCATTACTATCGGCAACTGGTTTTCGACGGGCAAAAAATCCAGCCGGCTGCAGTCTTCCAGTTGACGATTGTAGACGGCGCCGAAATTGCGGTCGCCACTGCCCACTACAACCACATCCATGTCACCAACAACTTCGTTCAGCACGGTGACACCCGGGTCGAAATTCCCGATTGGATAAACACGTGACGTATCCCCGACGTTGATCCCCAGTACCCGCTCCTTGCGGTGCAGGCGCCGGTCGTCGCTGTTCTCAACGGGAAATCTCAATGATGGGTTGGTGCGGAAGGTGCCGTAGGGATAACTTTCATAGGGCCGACTGTAACCGGTAAAATCAGTCAACAGCATTGTCTCCGGGTACATGGACTGCCAGGTTTTCCAGGTGGTCTCAATGACCTGTACGCGTTCCGGTATGGATAACAGTCGCGGGCCATTGATGGCCTGCTCAAGCATCTGGGACCAGAGACTTCCGGTCTCCCGGTCGTACAGAATCAGGTTGGAATTTAACAGCAGACCCGAGGTGCCGAAGGTACTATCCTGTGCGTCAACCTGACCTTTCCACATCATTGCGGAACCGGTCAGCGGGCAGTAGCTCAAGGTGAGATCCACAGCTTCGCCGTCGATGAGATACTGATCGTTCACGATTTCATGCCAGTCCAGGATGTAATGCGGATAGGCGCGGACGTCCTCGCCGATCCTGACACCAACCACCAGGTCGTCTGGATTAAGTGTCGTCCTGCTCTGCAACCCGAATATCGGCGTATCGACGGGGGGAATACCGTCCGGTCCCGGGCCGCCGTCGAATAAAAACTCCGTGGAAACGGAAAAACCATCGACAATGTCTGGATTATCTACACCGTGACTGGGGTCCGGGACTGGCCTGGTACAGGCGCCTGCTTCGCTTTCATTGAGTCCGAAATCCACCAGCGTCAACTGCAACTCCGGCTCCGACTGTAGTTCCAGGTTAACCCAGTAGGACAGATCTCCTACCGGGAGTACTGGAATTTCCAGCAGCCCGTTGCTGAGACGGTTAGGCTCTGCAAAAGTGGAGCCGTTGAGTTCAGTAAAATCCACAACAGTGAATGCCAGTGGGTCACTGGCCGGCACGATTTGCAATTCCACAGCATAGTAAAGCGAGCCAACCTCCAGTTCATGGAGAGTGAGGATGTCACCATCCAGCGTCGCTGCCTGGGCCATACCTGCCTGGGGTCGGCTCAAGAGCAGGATCGCACACAGAAAAGCAAACGGAATTATCGGTAAACGGCCGGGTATCGCCTTTATCATTATTGGTCCCCGCACAATGGCCTGGTCGGTAGGAACTTCCCTGGATCAGGGAAGCTCGTAGATGCCGAAAGGACCGATACACCGGTCATTTTATTTCAAAGGTTGTAGCGTAGTTTCAAAATCTGATGGCCTGCCGGACGAGACCGGGACGGCTATGGCGGGCTGCTGAAAAACGTCATGAGCACAGCCAATAGTTTTTCAACAGCCGGACAGGACACTAGTCATCCTCGTCGAATTCCGCATTAACCTCCTCGGTTCGCGCGCCGGCCAGGATGCCCACCATGCCGTAGTTGCCTTCGTGGCAGGCATACTCGTAGATCGGCTCGTCCATACGGGACAGGGGGTATTCCCCGGTGAACTCATCGGTAAACACGGTGGGATCGTTTACGGTGAAGCCATAAATCAGCTTGTTCTCCGTGACCCGGCGAAAACGTTCGGTCACCGTCAGGTTATCCACCGGCAAGCCCCGTAATCGATGCCAGGTATTGAAATGCCTGGTCTCCACCACCAGGGTGTCGCCGTCCCAGTAGCCGATAGAATCCCCCATCCACTTGCGGTGCGCTGCCGCCGCCGGGTTGTGCTGATCGGTGATCCTGATGATCCGTGCGTCGTGGACCATTTCGGCGACGATAACAACATAGCCTGGCGCCTGGACAAACTGCAGGTGGCTGTTGTAGATGATGGGACTCATTACCGGACCCGACAGATTGCCGAAGGCCACCAGGCAGCGTTCACCCAGGCTGCGACCTTCCGGCCCGGTACTGCGGCGACCACGAGTGCCCTGGTCATCCCGGCGCTGCTCTTCCAGGCGCCCCACCATCTCGGGTTGTAATGGCGGCAGGCGGCCATTGGGCGGATCGATGATTGCCGATGTCCTGAACTCGCCGTCGATGGTGGGAATGAACTGTGCGTCGTCCCGCCAGAACAGGTCGTAATTGCCAATGGGTGGCAGGGAATCAGCGACTTCTGGTGCTGGCCGGTCCGGATCCAGGGGCTCGTTGTCGGCATCAAAGCGTTGCTGGCGTTCACGCTCGATAGCGATGGCCTCTTCTTCCGTGTAGGCACGCTTTTCACCCAGGGCGACAGGACGCTCCATGGGAATAATGGAAGCGTGTTTCCACACCGCCTGCAGGTCGGGCACACCCCATTCAGTGCGCGGCGCCTGGTAGTCCTGGGCTATCGCCCCTCCGGAAAATGCCAGCACGGTGGTAATGGCGGTAGTCAACAGGTCTCGGACGGCCATGGATTCGCTCCTCATCAGTTTATGTCGGGGACAACAGGTAGTTGTTGGCTTTCATCCTATCGGTTGCACCCTGACCAGACAACAGCATTGGCAAGTCCATCGGGCCGGCCCGGAATGCAACGTAAGCGCACAAAGCGGCAGGCCTCGACACCGGTCCGCCGGTACGCACACATCAGGGGTTCCTCAGGTCATTACGGCCCGGCACAATAAAAATTTTCCGCCTCGTCGGTACTGCCATCGCCATCGTAGATGGCCACCTGCGGGTACACACACAAGGGCCTGGTGCGGGTCACGGCACCATCTTCCACCTTCGAGGCGATGATGCGTTCCGGAGCAATGCCCTTCTCCACCCAGTTTTCCAGTGCAGTCAGCGCATCGAATCGATCCGGTCCAGGCCCACCCGAGCAATGGCCCATACCCGGCACCATGAACAGCCGGAAAAAATCCTGTGTCTCGGCAAGTGCCACCTCCCTGTCCGCGGCATCGATTTCTTTCTGGATAAAGTCCACGACCTCGTGGAAATAATCGATTGAAGCCAGCGGTGAAATGTCCGGATCGCTCCATCCGTGATAAACGATCAGCTTGGAGCCGGCATCCCGGAACAAAGCCATATTCGGATTCGCAGCGTCCACCACCGGTCCGATTTTCTGCAGGGCGTAATCCAGGTCCCTATCGTAATCGAAAGTTCTAAAATCCCACTCCGGGTCATCAAAAACAAACCAGCGGAAAAAACCCTCGCCACCCAGCCAGTGCAGAGAACGAAAAGGCTCACTCCCTGTCACCCACCTGACCCAGCCCCCCGGTGCGGCTTCGCCGCCGGGTACCAGCCCTGGATAGACCAGTTCGCCTGCCGAATCGCTGACCCCTGACCAGATTTTCTCCACAGCCGATACCTGCTTCGGCGTCAGGCAGCTGTCATCGTCGGTGCCGGCCGGACAGGCCAGCGACCCGGGCCTGAACCTGCAGGCCAGCGGATCCATCAGGATGCCGTCTTCGATACCATCCCGGGCGTCGCAGGCCTCGTTCACCGCACTGCCCAGCGCGGGCAACTTGGCCGGAGGAATCCAGGCCTCTTCGTCGGCCAGCATGGCCAGTGAATACCACAGGTGGGCACCGGCATAGAACCGCGTCCAGTCGTTGGCCGGATCTCCTGCGACAATGCCATCAAAGTCATGGGGGTAACGCTGCGCTTCCATCAGCCCCTGCTGCCCGCCTTTGGAACAGCCCACGAAGTAGGAATAGTCAGGGGAAGCCTGGTAAAGCGCCTTGACAGCCTTCTTGCCATTGACCGTGGTTCGATGCAGACCACGATGACCAAAGTCCTCGATCAGATCCGGTCGGCCCGAGGCCCACGACGCATCGAAAGGCGGGCCCGCCTCATGGCCGGTGTCGGTACTCGCGGTGGCATAGCCACGGCGCAACGCGGCAGCCATGGGGCTGTAGCTGATCGTACCGGCCATGCCACCATTACCGACAACCTGGAATTTTCGATTCCAGTCGGTAGCGGGCAGCCACACCTCGAACTTCACTGTGGGCCGGGTGACACCCTGAAGGCGGCAGAACGCCGGGGTAGTCAGCGCAGTGTCGGTACCCGGAGGTACAAAGCCGTTCGCCGCCACGATTTCCGCCGCAGTGATGGTGGTCATATCCAGCGTCAGTGACGTAAGCTGCTCACAGGCCCGGACAAAGCCAGGATCCCGCGCCTGCGCCGACCAGCAGGCTCCCAGGGCCATTATTGTTATACATGGCGCTTTAAATCGAAATGCCAGGTGCATGAAGTTGCTCCGCTCTTGCAGTCCCATAACAATCCAACAATCTTTTGCCAGACCCAATTGAATCCAGAATCCTTCGCGACTGCCGGAAACGTGAATAACCAGCCCCGGTCATCAGCACACCGCTAACAGGCGCGTTGTTCAGATCAGGGCTGGAGGAAAAACCAGTGGGCAGCGATAGCCCAGGTCGGCCTCTACAAGTCAGCCTCTATAGGTAACTCGAAACGTCCACCAGTGATCGAAGCGCTGCTGATCCAGCGGCGGCCGTGGCGTCACCATGGTCTCTATATCGGTATGCTGCAACTTCAATACACGCGCCTGGAAGGCCCGGTCCATGACGGCGGGATCGGTCTCGCGATTCAAGGTGACCGGATAGACCAGCTCTCCGAGCCTCAACAGGGCTGGTTCATCGGCTTCAACTTTGGAAGCCCAGTACTTGCGGTCACACACCGAACAGCTCAGGAACAGTTCCCCTTCCGGCGTAGCCATGCAGTTCAGGTTAATGGAATGTGGTCGGATGCCGTCCCAGATCTGCAGCTGACAGAGGTTCTCCTGATTGGCCGCAGTGGCGGTCCAGTCACTCACCGGCTCATCCACGCGCTCACCAAACAGGTAACCGCCGGGCGTCAGTCTGCAGGGGCAGATGCTGGAATAGATCAGGAAACCCGCCATGCCAGCCACCAGCAGAGCTGCCAGGCCGCCACCGACCCAGAGCCTGGGATTCCTGTCGTGCTGAACAGTTTTTCCATTCATGGTATTGACTCTATTTATTGGTACTTGTTGTTGTACCGAAGTTTTGGATGCTTTTCGCCAGGTTGATCAGTGGACCCGATCGAAGCGACGTCCAGAACACCAGTCTCCTGCCTGTGCATGGATCCCGTCGGGATGCGGGGGACAGCAGGGATTGATGTTATTGATCACGGGGCAAAAAACAACGATTTTCGTCGCTTACCCGGGCAAGCCTACGATTTTTCATCGTCCACCTGCAAGGGGTAACCGGCAACGCCACCGCACTCCGCAGAACCTCATTGATATGCGACGGAAGCCCTGTGGTCGGCTGGTTTCTGCCGGAGCGGGTAGGGTATAGTTGACAGTACACAATGACGGTTGTAGCAACGTGGCTAACCGCCTATTTTCAAGGTTTTCAGGAGAGTTTTCCCCATGCGTTCATTTTTTCTTGCCCTCATACTGACCTGCAGCACCACCGTACTGGCACAGGACAATCCGGTGGTGGTCATGGAGACCAACAAGGGCACCATCACCATCGAACTGTTTGCGGACAAGGCCCCTGTGTCAGTAGAGAATTTCCTGCGCTATACCGACAATGACTTCTACGACGGCCTGATTTTTCACCGCGTCATCAACGGCTTCATGATTCAGGGCGGTGGGTTCGATACCGACATGGTTCAGCAATCCCCCTACGATGCCATCAAGAACGAAGCCCGGGCGGATGTACCCAATCGCCGCGGTACCCTGGCCATGGCACGGACCAGCGTGGTGGATAGCGCCACTTCCCAGTTTTTCATCAACCTGGTGGACAACGATTACCTGAATCACCAGGACGAAACGCCCCGCGGCTTTGGTTATGCGGTATTCGGCCAGGTGATTGACGGCATGGATGTCGTTGATGAAATCGCCCAGGTGGAAACCGGCATGGTCCGGGGTTACGCTGATGTGCCGAATGAGCCGGTGATCATCACCTCGGTTGCCCGCAAGGAATGACAATTAACGACGTGAAATCAATTGCCTGGCGGGAGCATTGACCACCCGGGCCCGCTTCAACTCTTGAACAGGCGGGTCACTTTCGCGGTTTCAGACATTTCTTCCTGACCGGGGGTGGACTCCAGCAGAAGTTGTTCCTGTCCCTGGACGGCAGACCACAGCGGATCGGCTACTTCGTCCCCCGGCTCGAAGCCGTCCACCGCTTCCACCAGGATTTCCCGTGCGTTGACAAGATCACCGCCCTGGCAGGCGATTTCCAGTCTTTCCAGCAGTTTCTCCAGCTTGCTCCAAGCCAGGAACTCCTCTTCCGCCCGCAGTATCTTGGGGTGGTCGGTGCCGGTAACGGATTCACCGATCAACAGTTCCTCGTAGAGTTTCTCGCCCGGACGAAGACCGGAATACTCGATGGCGATGTCGCCTCGATAGGAGTTTTCATCTTTCACGTCGTAACCCATGAGGTGGATCATTTTCTTGGCCAGATCGACGATCTTGATGGGTTCATGCATATCCAGCACGAAGACATCCCCGCCCCGCGCCATGGAACCGGCCTGGATGACCAGCTGAGCCGCTTCCTGCACCGTCATGAAATAACGGGTTACCTCGGGATGGGTTACCGTTACCGGCCCGCCCTGGGCAATCTGACGCCTGAACAGGGGTACAACAGATCCGGAGGAACCCAGTACGTTGCCGAACCGGACCATGCTGAACCGGGTGCTGCCACCGTTCTGCGACATGGCCTGTAGTATCTGTTCGGCAAAGCGTTTCGTTGCCCCCATGACGTTGGTCGGCCGTACCGCCTTGTCGGTGGAAATAAAAACGAAGTTCCTGACACCGAATTTTGCGGCGGCGGACGCTGAAATCAGCGTGCCGAAGATATTGTTCTGCACGCCTTCGACAATATTTTTTTCTACCATTGGCACCTGCTTGTAGGCGGCCGCGTGGTAAACCGTGTCCAGCCTGAATCCGGACATGGCATTTTCCATCTGTACGCGATTGCACACCGAACCCAGCAGCGCAATGATTTCTACCTGCTGGGACGCCTCGAGCCCGGCCAGGGTTTCCTGCAGCTCGCTTTCAATTTCGTAGAGTCCGAATTCGAAGTTGTCGAGCAGAACCAGGCGGGCGGGCCTCAACAGCACTATCTGACGACACAGTTCTGCGCCGATGGAGCCGGCCGCACCGGTGACCATGACCGATTGGCCCGTTATACAGGCTCCCAGCAGCTCCGGATTCGGAGGCACGGTATCGCGTCCCAGCAGATCCTCGATGTCGACATCCCGTATCTCATCCACGCCCACTTTTCCGGTCACCATGTCGAACAGGTCCGGCACTGTCTTGACATGCACCGGCAGGTGCTCGAGGCGATTCAGAATCTCCTTGCGCTCGGCATGGGTGGCCGACGGTATGGCCAGTAGAATCTGCCGGACGGAAAAGGATTCGATGAGTTCGTAAAGGGCATTGGGACTGTAAACGCGTATCCCGTGAACGGTGCTGCCGACAATTTCCTGTCCGTCATCGACAAAGGCCACCGGCAGGTACTGGTCACCACTTTGCAGCGCTGCAACCAGCTGCATTCCCGAACTGCCCGCACCGTAGATAATTACCGGTTCCTTGGGACGAAAATTCTGAATCAGCGCCTGCAGCACCATCTTGGCGGCAAAGCGGCTCCCGCCAATAAACAACAGGGACATCATCCAGTAGATGCCCAGCAGCGAATAGGCAGCGTCCAGTTGATTGCCGCTCAACAGTATCGCCGCCGCCACCAGGGCAGTGGCCACGGTAATACCCTGCAACAGGATAACCACGGACTGAAAGCCCATATACAGTACGATGGCCCGGTAAAGCCCCATGCGTCCGAACAGCAGGATACTGCCCAGATTTGCCAGCACCAGGTACACGTAGAAAGACTGATTGTAGGCAAAGAAATCCTGGCCAAGCAGGGCCATGGAAAACGCCAGGGTAATAACCAGCAACACGCTGTCCGACATCATCAGCAGGATCTGCTTTACCGATCGCGACAAGGTAATACTGTAGGGATTCATAATGCTTTTCCTGCTGTTTTCTTTTTCGACACGCTGTTTTCCCGGTTTCAGGCTCACGTAATGACTGTGTTCGGTGGCTATCTTGTCAGGCTTGGTAATCTGGCTGTGTTATCTGTAGCCGCTACCAGGCTTTGTTAATTGTTCGGTGTTAATTGTCCGGTGATCAAAGGCCAGTGCCGGGCCGCCGGGACTCCTTAGGCTTCCGGCAAAAACTGTACCTGCCCGGACTGCTTGCTCAATGCCCCCGGATCCCACGGGGCTTGCCCTGGATTTATGTCGAAAGCTCAATTAGTCCCGCACATTTCCACTGCCGGCGTCCCTGCTCGCAGTCGCCTCGCCAGGTACAGCAATGGCATCAATCCTATCACAGCCAGGTAAAATCCGGCTTCCGGTTTCACCGTGGCCACCCCCCCCAGGGGCGCCAGCCACAATAACGTGATAGTAATCACGCCGACAGTCACCCGGCGATGGCTCCCGGCACGTCGCGCCGCATGCTGGTAGCCATGATTGCTGTGCCCCTGGTACCAGGTCTGTCGGTCGATAAGGCGGTATGCCAGGGTGTAGGTTGAATCGACCACGAAGACGCCCAGCAGCAACAACCAGACCCAGGGGGTAGAGCCACCATTGGCGATACCTGTCAGGGCCAGCGCCCCGATCAGGTAGGCCAGGAAGTTGCTGCCGGCGTCGCCCATGAAAATTTTCGCCGGTGGCCAGTTCCAGAACAGGAAGCCCAGGGTAACGGCAATTGCCAGGGAAGCCACGGGCAACTCCCGGGTCTCGCCCCCCAGCGTAGCCAGCAGACATGACACCAGCATGACAATCACCGCCTCGCTGGCAGCCAGCCCGTCGATGCCATCCATGAAATTAAACAGGTTCAACAGCCAGACAAAGGAAACCACGGCAAGCAGGTTGATTAACGGGGAGTTTTCCAGGCGCAGCCCACCGAACTGTATTGCCGGCAGGTCACCAACCCAGTAAATCACCCAGAGGGCGCTGGCCAGCTGGGCAGCAAGACGCCAGCGGATGCTCAGTCCCCTCAGGTCATCGATGTAGCCCACCAGGGCAAGAGGCAGACAACCGGCAAAAAGCATCAACGTGGTTGCATCCACCATGCCCCGGCCATTGTAAAACAGCAGTGTCACCAGGAACACCACCGTCATGGCGATGCCTCCACCGGAGGGCATGGGCCGCTTGTGGGCGCTGCGGTCCACTGGTCGATCAAACCAGTGCCTGCTGATGCTGACTCGGATGAGGCCCCAGGTAAGCAGTACCGTGATACAAAACGAAACCGTCAGCGATCCCCAGCCAATCATCAATACTGCACCCCGGTATGCGCAAGTACAAATAGCTGATTCTAATTCTGGTGGATCGACAATGACAGCCGGAATATCACCGACAGACCTGGAGACCCTGAGTCAAGGCCGACTTACCGCTCTGGCAGCCGCAGTGATGCCGGTGTATTCCGGGATGAAACCGGGATCGGCAGCCATTCCGCAGGACACCGGCACCGTCGACGTTGCTCAGACTATGGCGGTCACTGCGGACTGACCGTCAGGCGATGGCGATTCCGTTCCAGGGTCGCCAGCCCTATTCCGGAGACTTCCAGCAATTGCTCAACGGACTGGAACCGGCCTATCTGTTCCCGGTAGTCAACAATTGCCTGGGCCTTGATCATGCCCACCCCGTCCATGACCTCGGCAAGTGTCATGGCATCGGCGGTATTAATGTCCACCTGGTACTGCACGGTGTTCTGTGCCACCGGATTATCTGCCGCTGTCAGCGCCGCGGGAGAAAGCGTGACCAGCAGGGAGAGCAAGAGAACGTGAAAGAAGTGGAGCGGAACTGTTACAGGTTTCATAGTAATTTCCCTATTACTGATTGGTCGACTTGGTCTGACTTTGCAGAAGCGATGCTGCCTCTACCCTCTCCAGTCTAGTCAGGATTTTCCAGAACGCCAGTAACTGCCGCATTAAAGACCTCAAGGCTCTGACCCGGCGAGTCAGCCCGGGTAATCGGACGACCCACCACCAGGTAAGTGCTGCCCAGGGCAATGGCTTCAGCCGGACCGACGACGCGTTTCTGGTCGGCGGCAGCATCTTCGGGGCGTCGAATGCCCGGTGTAACCAGGCAGAAATCGGCGGGTAATGCTGCACGCAACAGACGCGTCTCCGCGGCGGAACAGACCACCCCGTCAAGTCCGCAATCCGCACTCAGCGTTGCCAGCCGCCTGACCTGCTCTTCAGGACTGCAGTCAATGCCGATTTCAACGAGATCCTCCTGGGCCAGGCTGGTCAGTACCGTTACACCGATCAGCAGCGGCGCTTCCGCGCCACGTGACGACAATGCCCTGGAGGCCGCCTCCAGCATGGCACGTCCACCCGAGGCATGAACGTTCAGCATCCACACGCCCAGATCCGCGGCTGCCTGCACCGCAGCGGCCACGGTATTGGGAATATCATGGTATTTCAGGTCCAGAAAGACGTCGAACCCCCGGTTGACGATGTTGCGTACCAGCTCCGGTCCACAGCTGGTGAACAGCTGTTTACCCACTTTTACCCGACACCGGCCGGCTTCGAGCTGATCAATGAGCCGGTACGCTTCATCCGCAGTGGCAACGTCAAGGGCGACGATGATTCGGTTCGGGTCTTGCAGCTTGGCGCTATCGGTCACTTCGGCCTCCGGAAAATTTCAACAGGTTACACCGGGAGATCATCCTCGCCGGCTCAGTCACCTTCGGCACCCTTGATGGGGTGCAACTGGTCCCATTTCTGGCAGCTGGGACACTGCCAGTACAGCTTCCTGGTTTCAAACCCGCAATGTTCACAACGGTAGGCCGGCTTCGAATCGATATAGCCCTGCAGGGTTTCCACGGCCAGGTCCAGGTAGGGACGGCCGGCATCGTCGCTGGCCTGCAGCTGCAGCTCCAGCAGGGCTTTGCAAGCCTTCAGTGACGGGTGTTTGCGCAGCCCGTCTGCCAGGGCCTGTCTGGCGGCATCCTCGCCTTCATCGGCACGTACAAGCTTCACCACCTCCAGCAGAATAGTCGATCCCGGATGCTCATCCAGCAGCTTCAGCAGCTCTTTCTTGAAGTTCCTGTTGAAACTTTCAGGATCTGCAGTCCTGAAAGACTCGCCCAGTGGCTTGACAACATCCTTGATCAGCTTTGGGTGATTATAGGCAACTTTCAGCAACTCTTTCCTGGCTTTTTCCGAGTTCCCAGCCTGCTGCTCAACCCGGGCCAGCAGCAGGGAAGCCCGGGCACTGTTACGATCGAAATGCTGGGCGTTGCGCAGGTAGCCCCTGGCTTGCTGCGTGTCATCCCTGGCCAATGACTGTTCGGCCAGTTCACAGCAGTAATGGGCGGCCACACTGCGCAGGGATTTTTCCCTGCGATACCTGGAATTTTTCAGCAGCTCGTTAACCGCATCAATGGCAAGCCCCCATTCCTTCTCGATCTGGTAGACGGTGACCAGTTGTGCCAGGGCGTCCCAACGCGACGGGTTGCTGTGGCTCAACAACTCTTTCAGCAGGCGTTCGGCGCGGTCCAGCAGACCGGCAGCAATATAGGCATTGGACAGTTCGAGACGCACCGAATCCCCGAACTCACTGGACAATCCAGACCGTTCCAGCAACTGCTGGTGTACCAGGATGGCCCTGTCCACCTTGCCCCGCCGGCGTAGCAGTGTGCCCAGCGCGAGGTGGGTTTCCACCGTGTCACCATTGACTTCAAGCCCCTTGATGAACGTATCAATGGCTTCGTCCGGTTCATCACGCAACAGGTAGTTAAGACCCACGAAATAATCATGGTAGATATCCCTGGTTTTGCGTCCAGGCCTGCCCGAGGGTTTGCGATACAAGCGCGCGAGAAACCATCCCGCTACCACCGCGAGCAATAACCACAAGTAAAATGTGATACTTGACGTTACCATTACAACCATTTCCAGTGACAGGAATTCGACAGGTTACCGGCATGCCTGTTTCGAGGCAGGCAGACCGCCTCCTGATTACCAGGTAGCTGACTGGCCCCGCCTGTACTACGGCAGCCCTGGTGATATCCAGCAGAAGGGACGACAAAAAAGGCGACCCGACACAAGACCGGGTCGCCTTCAGCTGGTTTTATCAAGGGGGCCCTTCAGGGCAAGGACAGATGCTGCTCTGTCATCATGCTCTGATTTACCCGATCCCTGAGCTCCTTGCCAGGCTTGAAATGAGGCACGTACTTACCGGCCAGTGCCACGGGAGTGCCGGTTTTCGGGTTGCGCCCGATCCGCGGCACACGGTAGTGAAGGGAGAAACTGCCGAATCCTCTTATCTCGATCCTGCCGCCACTCTCCAGTGTTTGCGACATGTACTCGAGAATAGCCTTGACAGCCAGCTCCACGTCCTTGGCGGACAGCTGGGTCTGCTTCCCTGCAATTCGATCGATCAGTTCGGACTTGGTCATGGCCTCACTCCTTCACTTTCCTCGGCAATGCCGGCGGGAGCAGCCCGAAGGCCTGATCCCTGTGGCTCATCCTCTGTGCTCTCTCAGGACTTGTCCATCTGAGCCTTGATCAGGTCGCCGATAGTTGCGGGTGCCGCATCACCGGGTTCCTGGTTCTTGTGCTCCTTAATAGCAGTTCGTTCGTCGTCAATTTCTACTGCTTTGATGGACAGGCTCAGTACCCGGTTTTTCCTGTCGACACTGACAACCTTGACCTCAACCTCGTCCCCTTCACTCAAGGCGTTTCTTGCGTCTTCCACCTTATCGCGACTGATCTCGGAGGCACGCAGAATTCCGTCGATGCCCTCGGCGAGGTTGACCGTCGCCGCCTTGGCGTCCACCGAGGTAACGGTGCCCTTGACCACGCTGCCCTTTTCGATGTCGGCGACGTAATTCATGAACGGATCGTCTTCAAGCTGCTTGATACCGAGTGAAATACGCTCACGCTCGGGATCGATTGACAGGATTACCGTTTCGAGTTCATCACCTTTGGCGAACTCACGCACCGCTTCCTCACCGGGCTCATCCCAGGAGATATCGGACAGGTGAACCAGACCGTCGATATTGCCTTCCAGCCCGATAAAAATACCGAAGTCGGTGATGGACTTGATCGTACCCTTGATGCGATCGCCCTTGTTGTAGGTCTCGGCGAAGTGATCCCAGGGATTCTGGAAACACTGCTTGATTCCCAGGGAAATACGCCGGCGCTCCTCGTCGATGTCGAGAATCATGACGTTGACTTCATCGCCAAGCTGGACCACTTTTGACGGATGGATATTCTTGTTGGTCCAGTCCATTTCGGAAACATGGACGAGACCTTCCACGCCCTCTTCCAACTCGGCGAAACAGCCGTAATCGGTGAGATTGGTAACCGTCGCCTTGACGACCGTGTTTTCCGGGTAACGGGCCTTGATGGAAACCCAGGGATCTTCCCCCAGCTGCTTCAGGCCCAGTGACACACGATTACGCTCCCGGTCGTACTTCAGCACCTTGACCTCGATCTCATCGCCAACATTGACGATCTCGCTGGGGTGCTTGATCCGCTTCCAGGACATGTCCGTGATATGCAACAGGCCGTCGACGCCACCCAGGTCCACGAACGCACCGTAATCGGTGAGGTTCTTGACGATACCCTTGACCGTCATGCCTTCCTGGAGTTTCTCCAGCAGGGCGTCCCGCTCTTCGGAACTGACCGCTTCCAGCACTGCGCGACGGGAAACCACCACGTTGTTGCGCTTCTGGTCAAGCTTGATGAGCTTGAATTCCAGTTCCTGGCCCTCGAGGTGAGTCGTGTCCCGAATCGGTCGGATATCAACCAGCGATCCGGGCAGAAACGCTCTGATGTTGTTGAGGTCAACGGTGAATCCACCTTTGACCTTGCCATTGATAACACCCTTGACGACTTCGTTTTCCTTGAATGCCTCTTCCAGTTCCTGCCAGGATTCGGCCCGCTTGGCCTTCTCTCTGGACAACCTGGTTTCACCAAATCCGTCTTCGACGGTTTCCAGCGCCACCTTGACCTGGTCCCCGACCTCCAGTTCGAATTCACCGCTTTCGTTGAGGAACTGAGATCGCGGGATAAAGCCCTCGGACTTGAGTCCGGCATTGACAGTGACCCAGTCTGAATCGATATCGACTACCGTACCGATCACAATGGCACCTGGAGTCATATTAATATCGTTCAGGCTTTCTTCGAATAACTCTGCAAAATTTTCGCTCATTAATTTTCCTGATATCAGTAGGTTATACGCTTTATTTAATTACATTTGGTAATGTTTGCAAACGTACACCCGGTCCGTACCCCAGCAGATACGGAGTCAATTTTACGATGCCCGCTGCCTGCCCATGCTGGTCAAGCAGACAGCGAACGAACTTTCACCAGCCAGAAATTCCTGCCACAGTACCGAGCACTAGCGCCCCGATTCCGGTACCAGATTCAGTACCTTTTCCACCACCTGGTTTATGGTCAGCTCGGTGGTATCCAGGGTGTGGGCGTCCTCGGCAGGCTTGAGGGGAGAGGCGCTTCGTTGACTGTCTCGCGCGTCCCGCTCCTGCAGCTCTCGCAAAAGGTCGGGCAGAATAGCACTAATACCCTTACCAATCAACTGGTTATATCGCCTTTTGGCACGTTCCTCCACGCTGGCGGTCAGAAAGATTTTTACCTGGGCATCGGGGAAGACAACCGTACCCATGTCGCGACCGTCGGCCACCAGCCCCGGGGGCTTGCGGAACGCCCGCTGCCGGTCGAAAAGCGCATCGCGTACCGCGGGAATGGCGCCGACCCTTGACGCCATGTCTCCGGCCGCCTCGGTACGGATGACGTCGGTAAAATCCTCGCCATCAACCTGGACGCTGCCCGGCCCCTGGTTCCCGAAGCGAATATCCAGATTGCGGGCGGTCTGTGCCAATACGTCAGGATCGGTGAGATCGAGTTGTCGCTGCAGTGCCACGCAGCCGAGGATCCGGTAAAGCGCACCACTATCCAGGAGATGATAGCCCAGCTGCCGGGCGATCCGCTGGGCGATGGTTCCCTTGCCGGAGCCACTGGGTCCGTCGATGGTGATGACCGGAACCTGCATGGCTATTCTCCCCGGCTTCCGGTTTCCACCCCGGCCCCGTGATCGATGCGTTGCACCTGAATACCGGCATTGCAGGCCAACTCGATGAATCCTGGGAAAGAGGTGGCGACATTCCCGCAATCGCGGATGACGATGGGCCGCGTGCTGCGCAGCGACGCCACCGTGAAGGCCATGGCAATGCGGTGATCGCCATGACTGTCCACGGTTCCGCCCCCCAGCTTACCGCCGGTGATATCGATGCCGTCAGCGTGCAGCTCGTGCTGCACGTCAAGGACAGCCAGCCCCTCCGCCATGCTCTGCAGCCGGTCGCTTTCCTTGACTCGCAGTTCCCCCGCTCCCCGCAGACGCGTAATGCCTTCGGCACAGGCCGCGGCAATGAAGAGGGCGGGGAACTCATCGATTGCCAGGGGGATAAGACCTTCGGGAATATCGATGCCCCGCAGTGGCGCGTAGGTCACCTGTAGATCAGCCACTGGCTCACCACCCACCTCCCTGGCATTGACTGAACTGATGTCAGCGCCCATGAGCCGGAGCAGATCGATAATACCGGTACGGGTGGGGTTCACGCCTACGTGTTCCAGCGTCAGCCGGGAGCCGGGCGTGATTGCCGCGGCTACCAGGAAAAACGCTGCCGATGAGATATCGCCGGGGATATCGATTGCCGTCGCTTGCAGCGTCCCGCCACCCCGCAGGCATACCTCCCCGGTTTCCCGATTCTCGTTGAGAGGATAGCCAAACCCCTGCAACATGCGCTCGGTATGATCACGGCACACTGCAGGCTGACTGATACAGGTTTCGCCGTCGGCATACATTGCCGCCAGCAGCAGGCAGGATTTGACCTGAGCGCTGGCCATGGGCATCCGGTAGCGAATGCCCTGCAGGGGGGAACCGGTAATTCGCAGTGGCGGAGTCCCGCCCCCGGCAGTCTGAATGGTCGCGCCCATGGAGGCCAGGGGATCTGCAATCCGCCGCATCGGGCGGCTGGACAGCGAGCTGTCACCGGTCAACTCACTGGAAAAAGCCTGGGCTGCAAGGAGGCCGGCCAAAAGGCGCATGGCCGTGCCCGAGTTACCCATATAAAGCGGGCGGCCTGGCGCCTGCAGACCATGCATGCCGACACCGTAGATCGACAGCGTGCCGTCTTCCGGGCCCATTATGGTGACGCCCATATCACGAAATGCCGTGAGTGTGTTCAACGCGTCTTCGCCCTCGAGAAATCCACTGACCCGGGTCACGCCCTCAGCCAGCGAACCAAAAATAATCGCCCGGTGGGAAATTGACTTGTCTCCGGGAACACGAAAGACTCCCTGTATGCTACCTCCCGGTGCGGCATGATAATCAATCTGTTTCATCTCAACCTGTTGTTCCGGTTTCATGGCTCCACTGTACTTCCTGACAAATTTGTCTCTGACGCTTTTTGCTGACACGAATGTTTCGCGCAGCAGTCGATGGTCCTGTGTTTCCAGGGCGTCCCGCAGCAGGTTCAGGTGCTTGATGTAATCATCCAGTACCCTGGTGGTCGCCGCCGCGTTGCTGATAAAAATATCTGCCCACATGGTGGGATCACTGCTGGCAAGTCGACTGAAGTCGGCGAAACCGCCAGCCGCATAACGAAAGATGTCATCGTTCTGTTGGTTTTTGACCAGTACATCCACCAGCGCATAGGAGAGCAGGTGTGGTAAATGACTGGTGGCCGCCAGCACCTGGTCGTGACGTGCAACCGACATACCCAGCACGCGGGCGCCCAGCACACGCCAGAGGGAATTCACCATGGCCACCGCATCCGGATCCGACTCTGCCAACGGTGTAACCAGTACGTTGCGCCCATCGAAAAGCCTGCCGTCGGCCGCCTCGAACCCGCTCTTCTCCGATCCGGCGATGGGATGACCAGGCACGAACCGTGCAATCCGGTCAGCCAACGCGGTCCGGGCGGCCTCGACTACCGGCCCCTTGACACTGGCCACGTCGGTAACAACGGCAGTTGGTTTCATGTTTTTGTAGATTTGTTGCAAAACACTGGCAATGGACAGTGGCGGTACCGCCACCATGATCAGATCTGCCCGTGAAACCAGTTCCGCGGCATCCGTCGAGACCGCCTGGACCACACCACGCCGGCTGGCCAGTTCCAGCTGTTGGCGGTCACTGTCTGCCGCCAGCAACTGCAGGCCTGGCATGTTTTCGCGCAAGCCGGTGGCTACAGACCCGCCAATCAGGCCCAGCCCAATGACGAGAACAGTTTTTTCTTCAGTTAATAACAATCCCGTGACTCCAGCACTGGCAGACCAAAAACAGGTTTTCTGATTACGATTTCGGTAACGGATCCGGCGAGGCCATGGGGTAGGATCCCAGTAATTTCACTTCCACCGTGCGATCGGACAGGCTGGTCAGTACCTGGTGAACCGCCTCATCGTGGGCGTGCCCTTCGAAATCGATGAAGAAGACATAGTCCCAGACTTCCTTCTTCGAGGGACGGGTTTCAATCCGGGTCAGGCTCACACCGTGCTGCTCAAATGGTTCCAGAACCCTGAACAGCGCGCCGGGTCGATTCTCAGTGTAAATCAACGTGCTGGTCTTATCCCGTCCGGTCGGCTTGCGCTCCTGCTTTCCCAGGACCAGAAAACGGGTACTGTTATCTTTCTGATCCTGGATGGCCGAGGCGACAATCTCCAGTCCGTAGGCAGTTGCTGCCATCTTACCGGCGATGGCTGCCACTCCCGGCTGCTCGGCGGCAATTTTTGCTGCCTGGGCGTTACTGGCTGCTTCTTCAAGGGACAGTCCGGGCCAGTTGGCTACCAGCCATTTTCGACACTGAGCCAGGGATTGCTTGTGGGAAACAACCTTGTGCAGCTGATTTAGTCCGGTGCCCGGCGCCTTCATGAAATGGTGCTCGATGGGCACTACCACCTCGGCGACTATCTTCAGGTCCGTGGCTACCAGGCAATCCATGGTGTTGTTGACCGCACCTTCCGTGGAATTCTCTACCGGTACGACACCGTACCTGGCGCGATCAGCGGACACGGCGGCAAACACATCATCTATGGTGGCGCAGTCCAGCAGTGGCGCATCCGGACCAAACACCTTTAACACCGCAGAATGGGAAAAAGTGCCGGGAGGGCCAAGAAACGCAATCGACCTTCCGTTTAGCTGTAAATCAGTCAAGAAGCTGCTCGCTGTAGTTCGGCAGGCAGGTCAGGGACACTGGTAGGACTTCTCCGGCCCGCAAGGCCTGCCATGTTCAGATGCGACAGTCGGAGTACCGGGGTTAATCCGCAGGATCGGAATCCGGCTGGTCTTCCGCTCCCGTCGACCCGCTTGCCTGCTCAGACCCGCCATCGGTGGAATCCTCTTCATCGGTGGAATCCGGATCGATGACTTCAGGCTCGTTGACTCGTTCCAGGCCGACGAGCCGTTCCTCCTCCTTGAGCTTTATCAGGCGTACACCCTGGGTATTACGACCCTGAACCGACACTTCGTCCACCCGGGTCCTGACCAGGGTTCCCTTGTCGGAAATCAACATGATTTCATCACCGTCGGTAACCTGGGCGGCGCCAACTATGGCGCCATTGCGCTGGCTGGCCTGTATGCCTATTACCCCCTGGCCACCCCGGCCATACACCGGAAATTCTTCAACCTCGGTGCGCTTGCCATAGCCGTTTTCACTGACCAGCAGAATTTGCTTCTCCTGTTCTGGAATGATCAGCGCAATCATATGGTGGTCTTCGGCCAGGCGTATGCCGCGAACGCCCCTGGCGGTCCGGCCCATCGGCCTGACATCGCCTTCACTGAAGCGGATAGTCTTGCCACTGCTGCTGACCAGCATGACATCCTGTTCGCCGTCCGTGATAGCCGTACCCACGAGTACGTCATCCTCTTCCAGTTCCAGTGCTATCAGTCCGACACTGCGTGGTCTCGAAAAACTGCTCAGCTCGGTCTTCTTGACCGTACCGCTGGACGTCGCCATAAATACGTAGTGATTTTCCGAATATTCCTTGATTGGTAACAGACTGGTGATCTGCTCCCCTTCCTCCAGTGGCAGGATGTTGACGATGGGCTTGCCACGGGATGTCCGGGCGGCAAGGGGAATCTGGAAGACTTTCAGCCAGTACACCTTGCCCCTGTTGCTGAAACACAGCAACGTGTCATGTGTGTTGGCGATCAACAGGTGTTCGACGAAATCCTCTTCTTTAACCGTCGCGGCGGCTTTGCCCATTCCGCCGCGACGCTGTGCGCGGTAGTCGGTCAGCGGCTGTGACTTGGCGTATCCGGTCTGGGAAATTGTCACCACGCGATCTTCCTCGGTGATCAGATCCTCCACCGTCAGATCCTGCTGGGATTCCACAATTTCGGTTCGCCGCTCGTCACCATAATCACTGCGAACACGTTCCAGCTCCTCGCGGACCACCGAGAGCAGTCGTGGTTCATTGCCAAGAATATCGATGTAATCGGCTATCTGGAGCAGCAGCTCCTGATAATCGTTCATCAGTTTTTCCTGCTCGAGGCCGGTCAGTCGATGGAGCCGTAAATCGAGAATTGCCTGGGCCTGCTCTGGCGAGAGATAGTATTGATCGTCCCGGATACCATAGCGCGGCTCCAGGTCGTCCGGCCGACAGGCGTCCGGTCCGGCTTCACCAAGCATTTTCAACACGCTGTCGGAACGCCACGATCTGGCCAGCAGTTTTTCTTTCGCTTCAGCCGAACTGGGTGAGGTTTTTATCAGTTCAATAACTGCATCGATGTTTGCCAGGGCTATGGCCAGCCCCTCGAGTACGTGGCCACGTTCCCGGGCCTTGCGCAATAAATATTTGGTGCGTCGGGTGACCACTTCCCGGCGATGACGGACAAATGCCTCCAGGGTTTCCTTGAGATTCAACAGTCGCGGCTGACCATCGACCAGGGCAACCATGTTGATGCCGAACACCGATTGCATTTGCGTCTGCGCATAGAGATTGTTGAGAATGACGTCCGGCACTTCCCCTTTGCGCAGCTCAATGACGATGCGCATGCCGTCCTTATCGGATTCGTCTCGCAGCTCGCTGATACCTTCCAGCTTTTTCTCCTTGACCAGCTCCGCTATACGCTCAATAAGCCTGGCCTTGTTCAGCTGGTAAGGAATTTCGGTAACGATGATGGTTGCTTTGCTGGTTTTCTCGTCTTCAATAATCTCGGCCTTGGCACGCACGTAAATACGACCGCGGCCGGTGCGATAGGCCTGCACGATTCCGGCCCTGCCATTGATAATCCCCGCAGTGGGGAAGTCAGGGCCGTGGATATGCTCCATGATCCCTTCCAGCTCGATGTCCGGGTCGTCCAGTACGGCGATACAGGCATCCACGACCTCGGTGAGATTGTGCGGCGGGATATTGGTTGCCATACCCACGGCAATCCCTGAGGAACCGTTAACCAGCAGGTTAGGTATCTGCGTGGGGAGGACTTCGGGTATTCGCTCGGTGCCATCGTAATTGTCGGCGAAGTCGACCGTTTCCTTGTCCAGGTCCGCGAGCAGGTCATGAGCGATCCTGGCCATGCGTATTTCGGTATAACGCATGGCCGCGGCAGAGTCGCCGTCGACTGAACCGAAGTTACCCTGGCCGTCGACCAGGGGATAACGCAGCGAAAAGTTCTGCGCCATCCGGACGATGGTATCGTAAGCCGCCGTGTCGCCGTGAGGATGGTACTTACCGATGACATCGCCTACGACACGGGCAGATTTCTTGTAGGGCTTGTTATAGTCATTGGACAGGACGTCCATGGCAAACAGCACGCGGCGGTGAACCGGCTTCAGCCCGTCTCGCACGTCGGGCAGGGCACGCCCGACTATCACGCTCATGGCATAGGCAAGATAGGATTCCCGCATCTCGCTTTCCAGCGAAATGGGTGAAACCTGTTTGGCAAACTCAGACATAAGTCACCCTAATCCTCATGTGTAAAGATTGCATAAGCTTACTTGGATTGGTTAGTGATTCCGGGTTGTAGCGGGTTGGTTTTTTGCCGCGAAAACCGCGTCGAATCGGCCCGCGAGGTGCTACGGATTGTTATTGTCGACAAGATATGATTCCGCCCTGAAACAAGCGTAGGATTCTAACACACAATCGACACCGACGGACAGCTTAAATGCCCGTAATCAAGGCAATAAATTGGCCTGGCAGGCGATATTTTCAGCCACTCGATCCAGCACCAAAATGGCCAAGCTATTTGCGCATGCAGGCGTTATAATGCCGACCTTTGTCGACATCACCGTGCAGCCCGCGTTTTGAATTCGCAACCCGAAAAAACCACCGATCTGCTGATATCCGCCCGCTGGACCGTACCGGTGGTTCCGCACGATACCGTATTGGCAGATCACAGCGTCGTCATCGCCGACAAACGGATCGCAGCCGTCCTGCCAAGTGCCGAAGCCAGACGCCGGTTTCCGGCTGCCAGGGAAGTTCAACTGGCCAATCATCTGCTGATACCGGGCCTGGTCAATACCCATGGTCACGCACCCATGAGCCTGTTTCGCGGGATTGCGGACGATGTCCCGTTACCGGACTGGCTTGAACATCATATCTGGCCCCTGGAAGGACGACTGGTCAGCGAGGAATTCGTCTTCCAGGGTGCCGAACTGGCGATTGGCGAAATGCTGCTGGGCGGCACTACCTGCTTTGCCGACATGTATTTCTTTCCGGAAGCCGTAGCCCGGGCCGCCACCCAGGCCCATATCAGGGTGCAGCTGTCCAGCCCGATTCTTGATTTTCCGTCGGTATGGGGTCAGAACGCGGACGAATACATTTTCAAGGCTACCGAACTCCATGACGACTATCGCAACAGCGAACTGGTTTACACTGCCTTCGGACCCCATGCGCCGTACACCGTATCCGACGCCCCGTTGAAAAAAATCATGGTCCTGGCGGAGGAACTGGATATCCCGATCCACATGCATGTCCATGAAACCGCCTCGGAAGTGGACGAGGCGGTGCAGAGTTCCGGTATACGTCCACTGCAAAGACTGGCCGATCTGGGCCTGCTCAGCCCGCGACTGCTGTGTGTTCATGCCACGCAGTTGAACCCGGATGAAATCGACCTGATCCGCACCGCTGGCGCTCACGTAATTCATTGTCCGGAGTCCAACCTGAAACTGGCCAGCGGATTCTGCCCGGTCAGTGAACTGCTGTCACAGAATGTCAACGTGGCCCTGGGCACTGACGGGTGTGCCAGCAACAATGATCTGGACATGCTGTCGGAAATGAAAACCGCTGCCCTGCTGGCCAAGGGCGTGTCAGGTGACGCCACTGCTCTGCCGGCACACCAGGCCCTGCAGATGGCCACTCTCAACGGCGCCAAAGCCATGGGTCTCGATCAGCTTATAGGCAGCATAGAAGTAGGCAAATTCGCCGACCTGACCGCAGTGCGACTGGATACACTGAATGCGCTGCCGGTTCATAACCCGATATCGCACCTGGTCTACAACACCGCGTCTTCCCAGGTAAGCGACGTCTGGGTCGGCGGCAGGTCCGTGGTCAGGGATGGCAGATTGCAGACCATGGAATACCGGGCGATCCAGGAAATCGCCAGTCACTGGCAGAAGGAAATCAGCGAGGCAAGATCATGACTAATATCGACCAGGCCGAGATCCGCAAGTTTGAGAACCTGGCCACGCGCTGGTGGGATCCTCACAGTGAATTCCGCCCCCTTCATGAAATCAATCCACTGCGCGTCAATTACATCAACCAGGCAGTGAACCTGGCAGGGAAGCAGGTCCTCGATATCGGCTGCGGGGGCGGTATTCTGTCCGAGTCCCTGGCACAGCACGGGGCCAGGGTCACGGCTATTGACATGGCCGAAGCCCCCCTGGCGGTGGCCAGGCTGCATCAGTTGGAAAGCGGCCTGGACATCGACTACCGGAAAATCGCCACGGAGGAATTTGCCGTACAGAACCCGGCCGGCTTTGACGTGGTCACCTGCCTGGAAATGCTGGAGCACGTGCCTTCCCCCGCCTCCATCGTGCAGGCCTGCCATCAGCTGGTAAAACCCGGCGGACTGGTTTTTTTCTCCACTATCAACCGCAATCCCAAATCCTACGTTTTCGCCATTATCGGTGCCGAGTACCTGTTGAAGCTGCTGCCCCGCGGCACCCACGATTACGGTAAATTCATCAAGCCTTCAGAACTGGCGGGCTGGTGTCGTGAGTCCGGCCTGCAGCTTCAGGACCAGATCGGCATGGGCTACAACCCGCTGACGAAAAACTATTTCCTGCAGAAAAATCTCGACGTGAACTATCTCGCCAGGTATCAAAAACCCGATCGCCATGGCGACGCGTAACCGGGCCGGCCCATGAACAGCGAGAAGCTTCAGACCGGTATTGAGTGCGTGTTGTTCGATCTTGACGGCACCCTGGTGGACACGGCGGCCGACTTCCGCCATGTACTGGACCGGATGCTCACCGGGGAGGGCAGACCCCTGGTGCCACCCGACCGCATCCACCAGACAGTGTCGGATGGTGCCCGGGCCCTGGTCAGGCTGGCCTATGCCCTGGAAGACCAGGACGAGGAATTCGAGCCGCGACTGCAGCAACTTCTGGATTTCTATTTTGAGCAGCTGCAGCGGACCGAGGCTCTGCCCTACCCTGGCATACTGGAACTGCTGAACAGCCTTGATGCCAGCGACATCCCCTGGGGCGTGGTGACCAATAAACCGGAGAAATACAGCCTCCGCCTGCTGCAGAACCTTGAGTTACTGGATCGTTGTGGAACGCTGATCTGCCCCGAACATGTGGATAACCGCAAGCCGGATCCGGAACCGCTGATTCTGGCCTGTCAGCAGCTTGGCTGCTCGACTGAGCGGACCGTCTATATCGGCGATCATCAACGGGATATGCAGGCCGCCAGGAATGCCGACATTATCGCCGTGGCAGCGGCTTACGGTTACCTGGGACCGGATGTTCGTGCCGAAGACTGGCCGGCAGACTTTATCATCCGTTCCGCCGGCGATCTGGCGGGCCTCCTGACAATCCTGAAATTCGCCTGAGTGAGAATCCGTGATCGATTACCAAGCTCCACCTGACCTGCTTGCCGACAAGACCATCCTGGTAACCGGAGCCGGGGACGGCATCGGCCGCGCGGCAGCCGTCAGTTTCGCCACGCATGGCGCCAACGTCATCCTGAGTGGACGGACCCAGTCCAAACTGGAAGAGGTTTACGATGAAATCGACGCACTGCGCCCCGGGACCGCCATTATCCATCCGCTGGACCTGCTCAAGGCGCAAGAACCCGACTACAAACTCCTGGCCGACTCCATCGACGAACAGTTTCCCAGTCTGGATGGACTGCTGCACAATGCCGCCCTGCTGGGGCCCCGCACACCCGTGGAACACTATCCCTGGAAAGACTGGCAGGAGCTCATGCAGGTCAACGTCAACGCGGCCTTCCTGTTGACCCGCCACCTGTTGCCGGCGCTGACCCGTTCTCCGGCCGGCCGCCTGCTGTTCACGGCATCCAGTGTCGGTCGCAAGGGCCGGGCCTTCTGGGGAGCCTACAGCGTCTCCAAGTTTGCGGTGGAAGGATTGATGCAGGTGCTGGCAGATGAGCTGGCCAGGACCACCGCCATCCGTATCAACAGCATCAATCCGGGTGGAACCCGGACCAGGATGCGCGCCGCGGCGTATCCGGCCGAAAACCCGGCGGAGGTCCCGTCACCGGAGTCCCTCATGCCTGTCTATCTGTACCTGATGGGGCCAGAGGGTGAGAATTTTCATGGACAGGCTATCGATGCCCGGGACTTCGCGCCTTAAGTGCCGGTTCGCCGCCAGCCTGGGCTGCCGGTGCAGCTCAATACTCGGAAAAACTTACCCTGACTCCCGCCAGGCTCATTCCATCCCGGCCGCCTTGCGCAGCTTATTGATATCGGCGGCCGCAAGTTCAGTGAACTTGCCCCGTGTCACGGTACTGGGAATAAAGATCGGGCCAAAGCGGACGCGCTTCAGCCGGCTTACTTTCAAACCCTGGGATTCCCACAATTTGCGGACCTCCCGGTTACGTCCCTCCATGATCACCACGTGATACCACTGGTTGGCGCCTTCGCCGCCGTAATGCTGAATGTCGGTAAATCGACATAAATGGCCGTCGATCAATACCCCGTCATTCATTTTCTGTACAGTCTTCGGCGTGACATTGCCAATTACGCGTACGGCATATTCCCGCTCGATATTGGCAGCGGGATGCATCAGCGCGTTGGCCAGTTCACCATCGGTGGTAAACAGCAGCAGGCCGCTGGTATTGAAGTCAAGGCGACCCACGGCGACCCATCGGCCATGTTTCAGGCCCGGAAGTCGATCGAACACTGTCGGCCGGCCTTCCGGGTCCTTGCGGGTACAGATTTCCCGTTCCGGCTTGTTGTAGAGCAATACCCGGCATCGATCCCGGGTTTTGGCTGGCGGTACCAGCTTTTTGCCGTCGACGGTGATTCGATCGTTGCCACCGACGCGGTCGCCGAGGGTTGCTACCGCGCCATTGACCTTGACGCGTCCGTCCTTGATCCATTGTTCCATAACGCGCCGCGATCCGAAGCCGGCCCTGGCCAGGACCTTCTGCAGCTTTTCATCATTCACAGGCACACACTACCTTGGACTCAGCCATCGATATCTGCCCGTCACCGGGCTGACGATTCAGATGCCGGTTCCTCGGCAAGCTCGTCGTGCTGCTCATTTCCCGGGGATTGCTCGCTGTCCCTGTCCGCTGCGGGGGAAATCTCCGGCCTGCCTGCTCCGGGTGAACTGTTGCCGGGAGCCGGCAGGGGGTCGGAGCCGGATTCCGGGATTTCCTCCCCGAGAGACGAGCCATTATCATCGCCGGCACCACCAGTCAGTTCAGGACCGGGGGATGGCATGCTGTCATCCTGTTGCTGCGAAGGCCCTTGTTCCTGCGGCGACGGACTGTTTTCCACCCGGGCGGTCGACCCGCTTTCACTGACCTGGCCGGCTACGCTGTCATCGTCAGCGGCAGCTTCTTCGGCGTCTTCATCCTCTCCACTGCCTTCGTCGTCTTCAGCAGTGAGCCCCAGGATTTCGTTCAGTGGCTTCCGTGACAATGCTGCCGCTTCGCTCTCGTCCGGTAACTCCCCGGCGTCGAACACCACAATCTCGCCATCCTCGTTCACCAATTCGTTGGGCTGCTCTTGCTCGTCCTCCGGTACTTCGAGGACGGTGCGGTTGACCAGGTCATCCTCGACATCAAAATCGCCGCGGGATTCAGCCAGTTCCCGGATTGCGGATAATGGTGGCAGTTCCTGAATACTTTTTAGGTTGAAATAGTCGAGAAACTGCCTGGTAGTTGCGTACAGCGCGGGTTTTCCAGGCACATCCTTGTGACCGACGATACGCACCCATTCACGGTCGACCAGCGTTCTAATAATATGAGAACTGACCCCTACTCCCCGAATTTCTTCGATATCACCCCTGGTGATCGGTTGTCGGTAGGCGATCAGCGCCAGGGTCTCCAACAATGCCCGGCTATAGCGCGGCGGCTTTTCTTCCCAGAGCCTCCCTATCCATTCACTGACATCCTGCTTTACCTGGAATCTGAATCCCGAGGCCACTTCCTTCAATTCAAATCCACGGTCATCGCAGTCTTCGGCGATAGCGGCAAGCACTTCCCGCAGCTCGGAATTGTCCGGACGCTCGTCTTCACTGAAGACCCCTGAAATGACACTGAGGCTAAGCGGCTTACCCGCTGCCAGCAACAGCCCTTCAACAATCATCTTAATCTTGTTATCTACATCTGCCATAGTCTGATAATTCCGGCTACCCCTGCGAAATCGGGCCTTTCCCTGCTGTAACCAGAATCAGATCGACTCGTCTGGTTATCGGGATTTTCCGGTCGCGTACGTTCATATCGGCTTTTCGGGCTCTAGCTTCGAGCCTTCAGATGAATGGGACCAAACGGTTCACTCTGTACTATTTCGATCATCGAATCCTTCATCAACTCCATGACAGCCAGGAAGGTGACAACAACCCCCAGCCGGCCCTCTTCCCGGAGCAGCAGGGACACCAGTGGAACAAACTTCTGATTCGACACGCGCGCCAGAATTTCCGACATTTTTTCCCGCGTCGACAACGTTTCCCGCTGGATGTGGTGATGCTCGAACATTTCAACCCGGCGCAACACATCGGCCAGCGCCTGCAGTACTGACTGCAGATCGACATCAGGATCCGGCGTGACCCGTTCCAGTTCCGGCAGGTCTGCGCTGACCTGGTAGAGCTCCCGCTCCATGCGGGGCAGCTCGCCGATGTCTTCGGCTGCTTTTTTGTATCTTTCGTATTCCTGCAGACGCCGGATGAGCTGGGTTCGCGGGTCTTCCTCGTCCTCCTCTTCCTCTTCGTGCCTGGGTAACAGGATACGTGATTTAATTTCCGCCAATGTGGCCGCCATCACCAGGTACTCGGCGGCAAGCTCGAACTGAGCGGCCTCCATCAGGTCCACATACGCCATGTACTGTTCGGTAATATCCGAGACGTTTATTTCCAGGATGTCGATGTTCTGGCGCTTGATCAGATAAAGCAGCAGGTCCAGGGGGCCCTCGAATGCCTCGAGGAAAATCTCCAGGGCATCCGGCGGGATATACAGGTCCTTGGGCAGCTCGGTTATGGCCTGCCCGGCGACATAGGCAAACGGCAGTTCTTCCTGGCCTGGCTGATCAACCAGCGCCTCGGTGTCGCCTGATTCGCCGGATTCATTATTGGTGACTGTCAATATCAAGATCCGCCTGGTGCCTGACTTAAACGCCTAATGCTATCACTAATAGTGCCTGGAAAGCCCGTGAAACCGGGGCCTGATTGCAATGTGCCGGACACCGTCTACCAGTAGCTCAAGCCCATGGCCTGACGGACGTCCTGCAACGTTTCCCGGGCCTTGTCACGGGCCACTTCACAGCCTTCGGCGACAATACTCTTGACGATATCGGGGTCTTTTTCATATTGCGCGGCCTCTTTCTGAATAGGTTCCAGTTCGGCAACCACCGCATCGATAACCGGCTTCTTGCATTCCAGGCAGCCGATCTTCGCATTACGACAGCCATCGCATACCCAGGCCCGGGTTTCGTCGTCGGAATAGGTTTCGTGCAGCTGCCATACCGGGCACTTTTCCGGTTCCCCCGGATCGGTCAGTCTTACCCGGGCCGGGTCCGTGGGCATCGTGCTGATTTTCTTCTGGACCTGGTCCAGGGGTTCACGCAGAGCGATGATGTTGTCGTAGGATTTTGACATCTTCTGACCATCAAGGCCGGGCATTTTCGACGCCGGGGTCAGCAGCGACTGGGGCTCCGCCAGGATCATCTTCCCGGAACCTTCCAGGTAGCCATACAGTCTTTCCCGGTCTCCGATGGAGATATTCTGCTGCTCCCTGAGCAGGGCCTGGGCTTTCTCCAGGGCTTCCTGATCGCCTTTTTCCTGGTAGGAAACCCGTAGCTGCGCATACATTCTCGCTGCCTTTTTCCCCATTTTCCGTACCGCCGCCTCGGCCAGCGATTCGAATCCGGGCTCCCTGCCATAGAGATGATTGAAGCGCCGTGCTACCTCCCGGGTAAGCTCCACGTGGGCCACCTGGTCGGCGCCTACCGGTACCAGGCCTGCCCGATAGATCAATATATCGGCAGCCTGGAGCAGCGGATAACCCAGAAATCCGTAGGTTTCCAGGTCCTTTTCCCGCAGTTTTTCCTGCTGGTCCTTGTAGCTGGGCACTCTCTCCAGCCAGCCCAGCGGAGTCATCATCGCCAACAGCAGCTGCAGTTCCGCGTGCTCCGGCACCTTGGACTGAATGAATATTGCCGCTGAGCCGGGATTCACCCCTACTGCCAGCCAGTCGATTACCATATCCAGCACATGTTCCTCGATGATGTGCGGGTCACTGTAGTGTGTGGTAAGCGCATGCCAGTCCGCGACGAAAAACAGGCATTCATATTCATGCTGAAGCTTGATCCAGTTCTTCAATACGCCATGCAGGTGACCCAGGTGCAGACGCCCCGTGGGTCGCATGCCGGATAGGACACGTTGCTGAGAATCGACAGTAGACAACTTTTTCTCCAGTTAACGATGCATTTGGTATGGGGATGAAATTCGTGCCGTTGTGGCCGGCAATCCGGGACCCCCGCAGCCAGTAGCTCCTCCAGACTGCTGTGGACGAGGCAATTCCTGCCTGATGGGTGCATATTCTACATGAACCGGACTACCTGAAGGGTTCAGTATCACCTTTGCCTTCCCGCAGGACCACCGGTACGCCTTCTTCAAGATCGATCATCGACGTCGGCTCGAGTCCGCATGGGCCGGAATCGATTATCAGGTCCACGAGCTTGCCCAGTTTCAACCTGATCTCGTGGGGATCCACTATCTGTTGCTCTTCGTCCGGCAGGATCAGGCTGGTGCTCATGATGGGCTCACCCATGGCCCTCAGCAACGCCTGGGCCACGGTGTGGTCCGGAACACGAATGCCGATGGTTTTCCGTTTCGGGTGCATCAGGCGCCTCGGTACCTCGGGCGTGGCCTTGAGGATAAACGTATACGGGCCCGGCGTGTAGGCTTTGAGAATCCGATAGGCACTGTTATCGACGCGGGCATAACTGGCCAGCGAGGACAGGTCCTCGCAAACCAGGGTGAAGTTATGACGGTCGTCCAGCTTCCGGATCCGCCGGATCCGGTTCAGGGCTGCCTTGTCACCCAGGTGACAACCCAGGGCATAGGTGGAATCCGTGGGATAGACAATAACCCCCCCTTGCATCAACACGCGTACTGCCTGTTTTATGCGTCGTGCTTCCGGATTGTCCGGATGTACCTGCAGGTATTCAGACATTGATTCCGCTCTGCGTGGCGTCTGTGTGCATGACCCGGCAATCGCAACCACCCCCAATGGCGGGCGCGCAGCACCGGATTTTGAATAAAAGCGGGGATTTTATTACAAGCGCGGAGAAAAACAGACTCTTTTTGGCATCTGTGCAAACACGCGTATAATGGCCAGCGTTCAGCCAAACCCACCCTTCCTGCGCATACCGCAGCCCTGGCGTTTTTATGAAACAGTTCCTGGATTACATTCCCCTGGTTGTATTCTTCATCGTCTGGACCCTCGATGAACGGATCATCAACATTGCCGGCTTTGATTACACCCTCGGGGGTATCTACAGTGCCGCGGAATTTCTGCTGGTCACATCGATGCTTGTCTACGGGGGTATTTTTCTTGCCCAGCGCCGCCTGGACAGGTTTCAGTTTATAACCCTGATCGTGGTAGTCCTGGCCTGTCTGCCCACGATTTATTTTCGCAATACTGATTTCCTGAAATGGAAAGCGCCTCTGGCAAACTGGGTTTTCGCCGCTGTATTCCTCGGCTCCCGTTTCGTCAGCGAAAAATCGGCGATCGAACACATGCTGGGGCATGCCGTGGAAGCGCCCAGGGAGATCTGGAACACGCTCAATACGGTCTGGATCCTGTTCTTTACCGTTCTGGGCGCCGTGAACCTGGCCGTGGCATTCCTGCTGTCAGAAGCCATGTGGATCAATTTCAAGGTATGGGGCAACCTGATCATCACCTTTGTCTTCGTTTTTGCCCAGATGCCCTACCTGTCGCGATATATCGAGGTCGCCGAACAGGAGAGCGCCGAGCCACCGCCCTCTTCAGACAATACGCCTTGAACCGGACAGGTCAACGGCCGCAAGATCAGCAAGCAAGGAGGTACCGATGCTCTATGCCATTATCAGTGAAGACGTAAAGGACAGCCTGGGTAAACGTCAGAATGCCAGGGCGGCACACCTGAAACGCCTGAACCAGATGGTTGCGCAGAATCGTATCGTCATCGCCGGCCCACACCCGGCTGTCGATAGCGAGGACCCTGGCGAAGAAGGGTTTACCGGCAGCCTGATCGTGGCGGAATTCGACAGCCTCGAGCAGGCCAAGGCCTGGGCCAACGACGACCCCTACGTCGGCGCCGGCGTCTATCGCAAGGTCACGGTGAAGCCGTTCAAGAAGGTCCTTCCCTGACCTCCCCGCCGGTGAGTTCACCGCTTACGGATCACCGGGCGGCATCGGGTCCAGGGCCGGAAAGTTGGCATCCAGCAGGCGATTCCATTCAGCCACCTGCTCCTGCTTCCTTGCCAGCACCTGACTGGCATCGCCCTCAATGGTAATGCTGTTGATCAGATCGCCTCGTCGGATCTCGTAAACTACCTGTAATCCTTCAGTGACCCTGCCGAAAACGGAATGCAGTCCGTCCAGGTGTGGTGTCGCAACATGGGTAATGAAGAACTGGCTGCCTTCGGTCCCAGGGCCGGAATTGGCCATGGAGATGATTCCGGGACGATTGTGGTGCAGAATGGTTTCGCCGGCGAAGCGGTAGCCAGGCCCCCCGGTACCATTTCCCAGGGGGTCTCCGCCCTGGACCATGAAATTCCGTTGCACGCGATGGAAACTCAGCCCGTCGTAAAATCCCCGCTGAGCCAGATTGACGAAATTGGCAACCGTGGTTGGTGCGGCACGCGGGTTAAGTTCAACCCGCATGACACCCTTGCTGGTGTCGATAACCGCCGCGAGTTGCTGGGCAGGGGCACTGCCGGCAACGACACAGGTGAAAACGAATAATACGCTGATGAGTCTGGTCTTGAACATGTTCATAATTTCAGGTCGTAGTCGAGAATTACCGGTGCATGATCGGAAAAATTTTCCGCCGTGTAAATTTCCGTCGCCGTTACCGAGTCCTTGAGGTCGGGCGTGATTACCTGGTAGTCGAGGCGCCACCCCACGTTGTTAGCCCTGGCATTGCCGCGATTAGACCACCAGCTGTACTGGTCGGGTTCCTGGTTGACGAGCCTGAACGCATCGATAAAACCAACATCGTCGTAAAGCCGATCCAGCCACTGACGCTCTTCCGGTAGGAAGCCGGAATTTTTCCGGTTCGCCCGCCAGTTTTTCAGATCAATTTCCTTGTGGCAGATATTCCAGTCGCCGCAGATTATGTACTCCCGGTCATCGCCGCGAATCCGCTTCATGAAGGCCATGTAGCGGTCCATGAAAGCCATCTTCCGGGCCTGCCGTTCGGGCCCCGCGGAACCCGAAGGCAGGTAAAGTGAGGCGATACTCAGGTTATCGAAATCTGCCTGAATATAGCGCCCTTCGCTATCCGCCATGGTCCAGCCCAGGCCCGTGGATACCCGGTCGGGCGGCTTTCTGGAAAACAGCGCCGTGCCGGCATAGCCTTTTTTCTCCGCATCGAAATAATAACAGCTGTAGCCCGAAGGGAAAAACAGCCCGGCATCCAGCTGATGCTCCTGGGCCTTGGTTTCCTGCAGGCACACCACATCGACATTGCTGGATGGCAGCCAGTCGAAAAATCCCTTGCGTGCCGCGGCACGTACTCCATTACAGTTGAACGTCATTACTCGCACGGTGCGCATTCCTGGAAGAGGTGAATGGAAAACCGCGGCAAGTGTACCCAGACTGAACGGGACAGGCAAAGACCCATGGAAAACGCCCGGATGACGTCCGCAACCGGTCCGGGAATACAGCATGGCAGATGATCCAGGTCACAATATTGACAATGACCTGTCAGATTATTGTTACTTTAGGTTACATTTACGGCGAAATTGTTACCCTGTCAGCATTAGAATGCTATTATTCACGCCGAGCTGCAGGAATTCAGCAGCTTGTTTTCATTCACTAATTAACCGGAGGAGACAAGTTTGAGCAGAGTACTGGGAAAAGCATGGCCCACCATTCAGGCCGTGGTGATCAGTACTGCAATTGTAGTGAGCGCAGTCGCGATCCCTGCCCTGATCATGTACGTTGCCGCCTAGGCAACAACCAAGACGCTAATGCTGGAAGGAGAGCATTAATGGATACTATCAATCCTTCGCTAAAACCTGACCAGCCAGCAGCCTGACCACCTCTTACCACCACGGTGATTGGAGCAGTCAGTGCCTCTGGCTGGTTTTTTTCGCCTGTGCTTTTGCCCTCTTGCCCCTGCGCGCTTACGCCCTTACCCGTGCCTTCGTTGCACTTCCCTAGTTACTTGGCGGTTGCTTAAGCTTGTCGACAAAATTACAGGGCTTGTGCGCACTGTTCAGTTGATCGGCGATGATCTTGTCCCAGGCGGTACCGCAGGCACCGGGTGATCCGGGCACGCAGAACACCAGGGTGCCGTTGGTCATGCCGGCAAACGCCCGGGACTGTATGGTGGAGGTGCCGATCTCATGGTAGGAAAGCTGTCTGAACAACTCGCCAAAGCCGTCGATTTGTAGCTCCAGCAGCGGTTCAATCGCCTTTTGGGTATTATCACGGGCGGTAAATCCCGTGCCACCGGTCATGAGCAGCACCTGGGTCCGGGGATCGGCAATGCCCACCGACACAACGGCACGCAGCTGGTATACATCATCCGGGACGATAGTTTTATCCAGCAGCTTATGGCCGGCGGCAGTCAACTTCTCCACCAGCACTGCACCGGACCGGTCGGTCTCCTCGGTACGGGTGTCCGACACGGTGATTACCTTGATATTGAGGGGCTCTACAGACATTATCGGCAGTAAAGGGTGGCCACGCGGCAACTAGCCACCGGTCATGTTCATCAGCCTGACCGGCTGCTCGTAGTCGACATCGTAAAAATAATGACGCTCGGGTTTGATGTCCATGGCATTGACGATGGCAAGTTTCAGATCGTCAAAACTCTTCTGAGGATCCCGCAGCACTGCTCTCAGGTCCACCGAGTGTTCATTGCCCAGGCACAGTAACAGACGTCCCTCGACGGTTACCCGAACACGATTGCAGTCGGCACAGAAGTTGTGACTGACCGGCGAGATAAATCCGATTCGATTGGGCTGTCCCTCGATCTGCCAGTATTTGGATGGGCCGGCCGTGCGACTGGCGGTGGGCAACAGGGCATGACGCTGACTGATGACGTCGCGCACCCAGTCATTGGTGCACAGGGTTTCTTCCCGTTCGTGGTCGGATGGCCTGCCCAGCGGCATTTCCTCTATAAACGCAATATCGACACCCCGGTCCGTGGCGAAATCCACCAGGTCCAGAACTTCATCTTCGTTATAGCCCTTCATGATCACGGAGTTCAGCCTGATGCGCTGGAATCCGGCAGCTATGGCCGCGTCTATGCCGGCAACCACGCGATCCAGTTTACCGACCCGGGAAATTCGCTCAAATCGATCGGCACGAAGGCTGTCGATACTGATATTGATCCTGTTGACACCCGCGTCCTTCAGTTGCCCGGCAAATTTCCCCAGCTGCGCGCCGTTGGTCGTCAGCAGCAGTTCCTCGAGCCCCTGGAGCCTGCCAAGGTTTTCCAGCAAGGACATGATGTTGTTTCTCACCATGGGTTCGCCCCCGGTGATGCGGATCTTCTTCACACCCAGTTCGGTAAAGGCCCGGGCTATCTCATGTAACTCCTCTAAAGACAGAACCTGGTCACGCGGCAGAAACTTCATGTCTTCGGTCATGCAATAGACACAGCGAAAATCGCACCGATCGGTAACGGAGAGACGGACGTAGTCAATCCGCCGATTGAACCGGTCGATCAGCGTGTCTGCTAATTGTGGGGATGACGCATTCATTTCCTGTCCCGAATCTGCGCTATGACCTGCAGTGTAGCAAAAATATACCGCCAGAACGCCTCCGCCGGCTAGAAAATACCCCAATCCATCCTGCTTTAGCCGGAAACTGGCGGCAGACTTACCACCAGTTGCACACCAAGACCGATAAGTACCAGCCCCATCAGCCGTTCAAACCAGGCACCGGCCCGCAGCAATGACGACCTGATGCCGGCAATGCCCAGCACCACGGACAACAGGGCAAACCAGGCAAAGGTCGCCAGCGACAGGTAAATACCATACAGTGCCTGGACCGCGACCGGTGTCTGAATATCGATAATCACGGTGAACAGGGCCAGGAAAAACAGCGTCGCCTTGGGATTGAGGCCATTGGTCAGAAAGCCTGTGACCAGCCACTTCCACGGTGACTCGCTGTCAGGCTGGACCGGTTCGGCCAGGTGAACAGCTGACCGCCGGGAAGCCTGGATGGCACGGTAGCCCAACAGCACCAGGTAGATGGCGGCAACCACTTTCACGGTGTTGAACAGCACCGGGGTCGTGGACAGCAGTACGCCCACTCCCAGCACGCAATACCCGCAATGCAGCAGGATGCCGAGGGCGATACCTGAACTGGTCCATACCCCGCCACGACGTCCGTGGCGAATGCTGTGACGCATGACGATGGCAAAGTCAGGACCCGGCGAGGCCACGGCAACCAGATGGGCAATGGCAATGGTCAGGAACTCAGCAAGGTACATTCAGCAATCCCGGGGAATCACCGATTAATGAGGCAGACGCGCTGCTGGAGCCCATCGCCAGCGGCAATCGCAATATCCACTCAGGGGACCACGTCGCCCACGCCGATGACCAGTTCAATCGTGTTCAGCTCGCCGTCATGGGTAAAGGGCTCGGACTGCACCCGGTAGTCACCGGACTGCACATTGGCGGAACCGGACCGCGATACCGTGGCACTGACATAGACCGTTTCCGCCGATGAAATATTGAATGCCGGTGTAAGCGCCATGTTGTTATCCAGGGTAACCGTCACCGGAAGATCATCCACAACCAGGTCGGTCGCTGCCAGCGGTGGCATGCCGTCCTGCTCAGCGCTTCGCACGGCGATAAAAACCCGCATACCGGAAGGCAGTAACAGCCCCTCCGTCAGCGACAGGCTCACTTCAATTCGCGGTCCTGCCAGCTCGCCGTCCCCCTCCTGTCCAGCAAGCTGCTGCTGGGCAACGGCAATTCGCTGGCGCAGCTGTTGTGCCTGGGTGGAATTGGGATTGGACTGGATCATCAGCCGCCAGTAGCCGATGGCAGCCGACAGGTCACCCTGCATTTCCGCATCCACCGCCAGCAACTGTAGTGAGGCGTTTTCCGACGGGTTGATGGATCGTGCCTGCTCGACGGTTGCCAGCACCTCGTCAGTCATGGCGCCTTCCGCCATCAGGTATTTGATCTGGGCCAGCAGGCCCAGCGTGGCCGCCTTGTCCGGTCCTTCCGGCATGAGATCGCTGGCCCGCTGAAAAGCGATTTCGGCTTCGCCAAACATGCCCAGATTGGAAAAATTCCGCCCCAGGAAGTACCAGGCCCACTCATTGGTCTCATCTTCCTGAACAACCCGGCCAAGGGCAATCACCAGGTCGCGGAGCTGTTCTTCGTCATTATCACTGGCGATGGACTGTTCATACAGATCCATAAGCTGCACATCACCGAGATAGCCCCAGCGGTCATACATGAGATATGCCGCTACCGGAATCAACAGGACCATCACCAGGGGAACCGCTCTGCTCAGCCTATCCGAGGAAGCCGATTTCCGGGTCTTATTCGAGCTGTTCAACGGCTGCCCTTGCCTGCTGTTTCCAGCCACGCCGGAGGCTTCATCCGAGGTTGCCTGAATCGTGTCATTCAGCAGTGATTTCTGCAGCTCAAGCAACAATTCTTCGTATTGCGCCGGATCGATGATGCCGTTGTCCAGCTCGATCTGCAGCTCTCGCTGCCGCTCTTCGAAGATCGTCAGGTTGGTGCGGGTCCGCAGGCGTTCTGTGTCGGCATCAGGCCGATAGTGTCGCCATAACGGAACCAGCACGAATAACGCCGCCAGAAACAGGAATAAAATACTGATTGTCCAGAACAAGAAATGTACCCAGGGTGTGTCGGTTAGAGTTTAAGGCCTGGTCGGCAGCAGCCGGTGCCGGGCCGTCGGTTTTGTCTTCTGACGCCGGCCTACTGCTTTATTGGTTGTCCGCCGACTGCTCTTGCAGCAATTCCTTCAATTGCTGCTGTTCCTCCTCGCTAAGCGTTCCGGCGGAAGAGGTTCTGGCTTTTTTGACGATACTGAAAACCACCAGTCCACCGACCAGCAGGAATATCAATGGACCGAACCACAGCAGCACGGTCTCGGCACGCAGGCGTGGCCGATAAAAAATGAAGTCGCCGTAGCGTTCAAACATGAACTGTTCGATTTCCTGGTCACTCATGCCGCTCATGATCATGCGATGGATTTCCCGCCGCAGATCTTCGGCAACGCCGCCGGTGGAACCAGACAGGTTGGTATTCTGGCACATGGGACAGCGCAGCTCGTTGGACAGCCGGCGAAAACGCTGTTGCTGCTCTTCCGTTTCGAACTCGAAGGTATCCACCTGGGCGAAGGCGCTGCCTGCGGTATTCAACGCGGACAGGCCAATCACCAGTATCAGTGCAAGCCGCAGCAATCAGGACTCCTCACTTTCGAGTTCTTCAATGGCCGGAACAAAGATATTCTGCCAGGCCTGCTCATCCAGTACACTCACGTGCCGGTATCGGATAACCCCGTTACTGTCGATCAGAAAGGTTTCCGGTGCCCCATACACGCCGAGGTCTATGCCCAGTCTGCCGTCATGGTCCATGATGCTGAAGGCAAATGGATCGCCATTGGTTTCCAGCCAGTCCAGGGCCGCGTCCTGTTGATCCTTGTAGTTGATTCCGACGATGGGTATAACCTCGTTTTCCGACAGTCGCATGAATGTCGGATGTTCCGCCAGGCAGGGCAGACAGTAGCTTCCCCAGACATTCAGCAGAAATGGTCCTTCCGGCAGGTCTTCCTTGGCGACCAGCTGGTTGTCATAGACATTCTCAAGTTCAAATTCCGGCAAGGGCTTGTTGATGAGTACCGACGGCAGTTCGGTTGTTTCAAGGTACAGACCTCGCCACAACAGGACTCCCAGTATCAGGAAAACCGCAATCGGAACGAAAAACTTCAATCTCTGCATAGCTCCCCCAGGTTACACGCGTTGTGGTTCAGCCGGCGGGACTTTTTCTGTTTCCCGCCGCAGTTGATCCCTGACCAGCAATTTCCGGTAACGTTTATCCAGGGCGGTGGTAATTCCGCCAATAACCATGAAGATGGCTCCCAGCCAGATCCAGCGAACAAATGGCTTCACATACAACGTCATCGACCATGCGCCACTTTCGCGGCCCTCCCCCAGGGTGACAAATAGGTCCCGGAAAAACCCGGAATCTATTGCCATTTCCGTGGACGGGGAATTGCTGGCGATATAAATGCGTTTTTCAGGATGCAGCTCGCGCATGAACTCACCCCGGCGACTCACCAGAATGGTAGCCTCGTCCCCTACATAGTTGGGACCGGTAATCGGTTGTGTCCCGTTGAACTGAAAATCGTAATCACCCAGATCGATAGCCTGGCCAGGTGTCAGCAGTACACTTTTTTCCATACTGAAACTGGAAGTCAGGGTGACTCCGACAATCATCACCGCCACGCCGAAATGTGCCAGCTGCATGCCCAGGTAGTTAGCGGGCAACCCGCGCAGGGCCTGCCAGCGATTCGCCTTGTTGGCGACCTTGTTATAGACGTCCCGGGCTATGGCGAACACCAGCCAGAAAGCGAGACTGACGCCGATGGTCACGGTCAGGGAAAACTCGAGCGTAATCACCAGCGGAAGAATCACGCCCAGCGCCACCGCCGCGATGGCCACCATCGTCAACTGCTCGCGCAGGTAAGCTGTCGACGTTTTTTTCCAGCGGCTTATGGGACCGAATCCCAGGGCAACAACCAGTAATGCCATCAGCGGGACAAAAATGGCGTTGAAATAAGGCGGTCCGATGGAAATCAGGTTGTCGGTAATGGCTTGGTAGACCATCGGGAAAAGCGTACCCAGCAGCACCGACGCGGCGGCAACCACCAGGAGTATGTTATTGGTAAGCAGGAATACTTCCCTCGATATGGGCGAAAAACTGGACTCGTTCCTGATCAGCGGCGCCCGCAGAGCATACAGAACCAGCGATCCACCAACCGTAAGCGCAATGAAACCCAGGATGAAAACGCCGCGCGTGGGATCGCTGGCAAAGGCATGGACCGAGGTCAGCAGGCCCGAACGGGTAATGAAGGTACCCAACAGGCTGCCAGCGAACGCCAGGATGGCCAGCAGGACGGTCCAGCTCTTGAAAACCCCCCGTTTCTCCGTCACCGCCAGGGAGTGCATTAACGCCGTGCCCAGCAGCCAGGTGATCAGCGGTGGGTTTTCCACCGGGTCCCAGGCCCACCAGCCGCCCCAGCCCAGTTCGTAATAGGCCCACCAGCTTCCCAGGGCCAGACCGCCGGTCAGCCAGACCCACGCCATGTTTGCCCAGGGGCGTGACCAGCGGGCCCAGGCCGCATCCAGCCGACCACTGAGCAGCGCCGCAATGGCGAAGGCGAACACCACGGAGAAGCCGACGTAGCCCATGTACAGGGTCGGCGGGTGCAATATGAAGGCAATATCCTGAAGCGCCGAATTGAGGTCTGCTCCGTCGCGAGGCGCCAGGGGCAGAACACGATCGAAAGGGTTGGACGTGGCAATCATGAACAGTATGTAGCCGGCCGCCAGAAAACCCAGGACGCCCAGCACCCGGGCGACGAAATCCATGGGCAGGCTGCGGCTGAAAATACTGACCATCAGCATCCAGAAGCTGAGCATGAAGGTCCAGAACAGGAAGGAGCCCTCATGACCGCCCCATATAGCGGTTATCTTGTACTGCAGGGGTAACAGCGTATTGGAATGATTGGCGACAAACTGCACCGAGAAATCATCGGTAACGAAGGCATAGCCCAACACCACCAGGCAGACACTGAGAAAGACAAATACCCCGGCAGTCAGAGGCCTGGCCAGACTCATCCACAGTGCATTGTCGCGGGCGGCTCCAACTATTGGCAATGTGGCCAGCAGGACACTCAGGCAGAATGCCAGAATCAGGGCGAATTGACCGAACTCAGGAACCATCGGGACGTCCCTGGGCAGCCTGCGGATAACCTTGCTGATCGACGTGGGAAGCGTCCAGCGCTGCTTTCACTTCCGGCGACATGTAGTTTTCGTCGTGCTTGGCCAGGACCCGCGATGCCTGCAATACACCGGTTGTATCCACCTCGCCTTCAACCACGATTCCCTGTCCTTCCCGAAACAGGTCGGGAAGTATCCCTTCATAATGAATGGGCACATCGCTGGCATAATCCGTAGCGATAAACTGCACGGCGAGGGAGTCGCTGGCATGCAGGACGGAACCTTCTTTCACCATGCCGCCGACACGAATCTCACGTCCGGCAGGCACTTCCCCGGCAGCTACCTGGGTTGGCGTAAAGAACATGTTCAGGTTCTGCCGCAGCGCATACAGCGTCAAGCCGATGCCGATACTCAACCCGAATGCGATAAACAGTATTGTCGCCAGTCGCTTCTTTCTATGGGGTTTCACCGCTTCTCTCCAATCGCTTTAAACAGGATGACCTGAAAACTGTGGCTAATCACTCATTGGCGGCAGCCCGCTGCCTCTCGGTAAGGACCGTGCGTCGCTGCAATTCCTTCATCAGCTTCTTACGGCGGCGCAAAGGTCCCAGCAGGTTCACCAGCAGGAACAGGAAAAACAGCAGGTACACGGACCACACGTTGAACGCATAGCCACCCATGCTGAGAAACTCACCTATGCTGGCAAACTGGATACCGTCGAACATCTATGGCCTCTCAGCTTGCCGGTCTGCCGGTGGCAACCAGGTCCAGAACCCACTGGGACCGGCTCTCCCGTCGCAGAATCTCATTTCGTGTTGCCATCATCACGTGCACGGCCATGAACAGGTACATGGCCACCACCATGATCAGCGTCGGCACCCAGAATTCCGGACCATTGACGCTGCCGCTGTCCATGGACAGGCCACTGGCCGGCTGGTGCAGCGTGTTCCACCATTCCACCGAGTACTTGATGATAACCACGTTTACGCAGCCGACGATGGACAGAACCGCGCAGGCC
>Ga0070727_10000544_pt1 | contig 45505 bp, 42 predicted proteins | sample tdAd472_FD_66722 | JGI IMG/M metagenome (GOLD analysis project Ga0070727, IMG submission 66722) | Marine sediment microbial communities from the Atlantic coast under amendment with organic carbon and nitrate - tdAd47.2 | ecosystem: Environmental > Aquatic > Marine > Coastal > Sediment | place... | reverse complement strand
GGTGGCCGGAGGACGTGTTCAAGAAGATGGCCGAGGTCGGCTATATGGGCGTCACCGTGCCCGAGGAATACGGCGGGGCGGGTATGGACTATTTCGCCAGCGCGCTGATCCTCCAGTCGGTCAGCAAATGGAACCCGGCGGTGGGTTTGAGCTACGGCGCGCACGATAACCTCTGCGTCAACAACATTCTGCGCAACGCCAGCGAAGAGATGCGCCGCAAATATCTCCCCGGTTTGTGCGACGGCACGCTGACCGGCGCGTTGGGCCTCACCGAGCCGGGAGCGGGGTCCGATGCGCTCGGTTCCATGCGAACCATGGCCAAGCGCGACGGCGATCATTACGTGCTGAACGGCTCGAAGATTTTCATCACCAACGGCCCGGTCGCCGATGTGTTGCTGGTCTACGCCAAGACCGCGCCGGAGCTTGGCCCCAAAGGCATTTCGGCCTTCATCGTCGAGAAGGACTTCCCCGGTTTTTCGGTGGCTCAAAAGCTGATCAAGATGGGCTACCGCGGCAGCCCGACCGGCGAGCTGGTGTTCGATAACTGCCGGGTGCCGGTGGAAAACCGGGTCGGCGAGGAAAACAAGGGTGTGGCCGTGGTGATGTCGGGCCTCGATCTGGAGCGCACCATCTATGCGGTCAGTTCGGTCGGCATGGCCGAGCGGGCCTTAGAACTGGCTGTGGACTACGCCAAGACCCGTCAACAGTTCGGCAAACCCATCGCGGCCTTCCAGATGATCCAGGCCAAGCTGGCCGAGATGTACATGACGCTCGAAGCCATGCGCGCCTACGCCTACCGGGTGGCCGCGGCCTGCAACGACCTGGAGCAAGGCGGCGGCGGTCGCGGCGAGATTCACAAGCTCTCGGCGGCGGCGATCCTGTTCTGCGCCGAAGGAGCCAAGAAAATCATCGACGACGCGGTGCAAATCCACGGCGGCGCCGGCTTCATGTGGGAGAGCGAAGTCAACCGCCTCTACCGCGCCGCCAAACTCGCCGAAATCGGCGCGGGGACCAATGAGGTGCGGAAAATTATTATTGCGGAGGAGTTGCTGCGGGGGTGAGGGTGGATTTGCAAAGACAAATACATGAGACTGAAGAATTTATCCGCTGGCTGGATGCCAAAATTGACGGGTTAGAAATCCCCGGAACCAAGCAAGCAAAAATGGCGGGTTGTTGCCTTGATGTGGCCCTAGAGCATCAGAAGGCGGTCGTTGTGTTGGCTGGAAAGAAAATTTACAGCTCTGTTCTTGCGCTTTTAAGGCCACTAAATGAAGCATATGTCAGAGGTGCTTGGCTTCACAGATGCGCTTCAGACCAGGATATTGACAGATACGAAAAGGGAAAACGAAAACCCTCAGAGTTCGGTTTTTATCTAGATGCTTTGGAGCAGACGCAGGTTTTTAAGGGAGGGACCCTTTCAAAGGCGAAAGAAGCAAACTGGAAAACGCTAAACGATTTTACTCATTCGGGTATAGGGCAGGTATCAAGGCGTTTCAAGGAAGATTCCATTCAACCCAATTATTCTGAGACAGAGATTTCTTATGCGCTAGATTTTGCAAATGCTTATGGGGCGTTGGCTGCGATAGAGATTTGCTGCTTAGCAAATAATGCGACATTGGCTGAAGATGTGCTGAAAAACGCCATGCAACTTATCAATCAGTCCGATGGTTGAGATTAAAAGAACTCTCTTCTATTGATCTCCCTGGTATGTACATTATATTGTACATATATTGTCTAGCTGGAGTCTCCCATGGAAGCCATCACATACACTGAGTTTCGCAAGTCTCTGAAGGGCTGTATGGATGATGTGCAGACTTCGCACGCGCCTTTGCTGATCACCCGGCAGAAGGGCGGCGATGCGGTGTTGGTGTCGCGTGAGGAGTACGAGTCTCTGCAAGAAACCCTGCATCTGCTGAGCTCGCCCAACAACGCGGCGCGGTTGCTGGCGTCTATCGAACAGGCCAATGCCGGTCAACTTACCGAACGGGCGTTGGCCGATGAAGATAGTTTGGACTGATCTTGCTTGGGAGGATTACCTCCACTGGCAGCAAGCCGACCGGGACGTTCTCAAAAAAATCAATGCGCTGATTAAGGAAATCAGGCGCTCCCCGTTCAAGGGGATCGGCAAGCCCGAACCGTTGAAAGGCAACCTCAAGGGCTGGTGGTCGCGGCGGATCACCGGTCAGCACCGCCTCGTGTACCGCATCCAGGGGAAAGGCGACGGTCAGCAAATTGAAATCGTTCAGTGCCGGTTTCATTACTGACGAGGTGCGACTGTACCCCCTCCGGCTCCCCCTAGAAGGGGGAGGGGGCGATTCTTGACTTTTTGGACAAAATAGGATATAAGTCCTTTTCTGGCTTCAGGCCATCGCCACGGCGCCAGCCCATTGGTTTCATTGGCTTTTCAGTCAAAATGATAAATTTTGATAAGGATTTTCCCGGCTTTGGGCGCTTATCGTTTTGTTTCAATGGCTTAGGCGGTTTCGCCTGGTGGTTTTTGTGCCTTTAGCGGCGGTTTTCGGTGTCTTTTTGGGCGTTTTTGATAGCTTTTTGGGTGAAAATCTTTTTGGCCTATGTGATTGCCCGGCCTAGAAGGAGGGAAGGTTAGGAGGGGTATCGGGTTTGAGCTGTTGCCCTGGCTTGCCTCCCGGTGGCATGGTTCCTACATATTCCGTGGGGTTGGTCCCGCTCATATTTTTTCCATTGTCCGAAGGAGTTCATTGCACATGACCACCGAGTCGTCTTACGAGCCGCCGAAGGTTTGGAAATGGGATAAGGAAAGCGGGGGGCAGTTCGCCAACATCAACCGCCCGATTGCCGGGGCGACCCATGAGAAAGCGCTTCCGGTCGGCAAACACCCGTTGCAGCTCTATTCGCTGGCGACGCCCAACGGGGTGAAGGCCACCGTGATGCTGGAAGAGTTGCTGGCGGCCGGCCATAAAGGAGCCGAGTACGACGCTTGGCTGATCAGGATCGGCGAAGGCGAACAGTTCGGCAGCGGGTTCGTCGAGATCAACCCCAACTCCAAGATTCCGGCGCTGATGGATCACAGCACCACGCCGCCGACCCGGGTGTTCGAGTCCGGCTCGATTTTGCTCTACTTGGCCGAGAAGTTCGGGGCTTTCCTGCCCACCGATCCGGCTAAACGGACGGAATGCCTGTCCTGGCTGTTTTGGCAGATGGGGGCTTCGCCCTATCTCGGCGGCGGGTTCGGGCATTTCTACAAGTATGCGCCGGTCAAGATCGAATACTGCATCGACCGCTTCACCATGGAGGTCAAACGCCAGCTCGACGTGCTCGACCGGCAGTTGGCCGACAACCGGTTTATCAGCGGCGAAGACTACACTATCGCCGACATCGCCATTTGGCCCTGGTACGGGCAATTGGCCTTGAACATCGTTTACGAAGCGGCTGAATTTCTTGAGACCAAGTCCTACAAAAACGTCATGCGCTGGGCCGAGGAGATCGGCGCGCGGGAGGCGGTTCAACGGGGGCAGATGGTCAACAAAACCATGGGCAAACCGGAGCGCCAATTGCGCGAGCGCCACGACGCCGACGACTTCAACACCAAAACCCAGGACAAGCTCGAGGCGGAAGAGGGCGGGTGATCGGGTTACCCTTCGGCGATGTCTTCGCGCCAGAGCTCGGGTTTTTCTTTAATGAATTTGCCCATCAAGGCTTTGCATTGGGCGTCGTCGAGCAAAACAACCTCGACACCGCGCTCTTTTAAAAACTCGATGTTGCCGTCGAAGTTTTCCTTTTCGCCGACCACGACTTTTTCGATGCCGAACTGGACGATGGTTCCGGCGCACATCATGCAGGGGCTCAAGGTGGTGTAAAGCGTCGTGCCCCGGTAGTTGCCCCGGCGTCCGGCTTTTTGCAGGCAATCCATTTCGCCGTGCAAAATCGGGTTGCCAGCCTGGACGCGCTGATTGTGACCGGCGGCGAGAACCTTGCCCGTCGCCGTTTCAACCAGCACGGCCCCAATGGGCAGACCGCCTTCTTCGTAACTTTTCAGGGCCTGTTCGTAGGCGGTTTGCATGTGGGTGATATGGTCGTTTTCGTTCATGACGCGCCTTCGGTGATAAGAGTTCGCCGCCAGTCTAATACTTTTTCTATCTTGGGTTACAGGAGCATTCTTACACCGCGTGGCGGGTGATGACTTTTCTCGGATTTTTCCAGTCGGCGGCGGTGGCGACGGCCTTGCTGGCGCAGTGGGGGCACTGAATCTGGGCGCCGATTTCCGGGACCGGCATATGGGGGCCGAAGCGCTTGATCAGCATGTCCAGCTCGAGGGTCTGATGATGGGAACAGCGTTGGCACCAAGCGCGCACATTCAGCCCCTTGGCCTGCAGGTCGGCGAGGCTGTCTCGGCGGGCGGCGCTGTCGAGCCGCTTGAGCATGGCGTTTTTGATGCGTCCCATGATAAGAACATATCATGAACATTTTTAATGGGCCAGCGGGAAACGCTCTAAGATCGTTTCTTTTGCAACGGTTGATGAGAGTTATGCCTGCTACATGATAAAATCCTAATACTCATCTCCAGGCACCCGGAGCGTATAAAAAGTTGCGGGCGATACAGGGAGAAAGACCAATGACGATTTTGAAAAACGCCGCCGCGGCGATTGCGGTTGCTGTGGCTTTTGTTGTGTCGGTGGGGGCGGTTGCAACCACCCCGGCGGCCTTCGCCGAAGAAGCTCATGTTGAATACGCCGTTGCTCGCGGCGGTCTGCTTTATGACCGTTGGCTCAAAGTGACGGAAGGGTACGAGCTGCCGCGCGATACCCATCCCAAATACCCGAGCGACGGCAAGCTTTCCAAGAAATCCACCTGGCTCTGCTGGTCCTGTCATGGCTGGGACTACAAAGGCAAGGACGGTGCGACCGAGGCCGCCCATGGCAGCATTCTCGGCGCCAAGGGAAAACCGGCGGCGGAAATTATCGCCATCCTGAAAGACGGCAATCACGGCTTCAAAGACGGTATGTTGAGCGAGCGGGACTTCAACGACATGGCGCACTTCGTCTCCAGCGGCGTAATCGATATGGATCCGTATATCGACCGCCAGAGCGGCAAGTCGAAGGGCGACGTTGCAAAAGGACGGGCCTACTACGACACCATCTGCACCCGTTGCCACGGCATGGACGGCAAAAAGGAGGCGACGCTCGGCTCGCGGGCCAAGGAAAACCCCTGGCAGGTGTTTCATAAAATCCGCAACGGCCAGCCGATGAAGGAAATGCCGGCGCTGTTTGCGCTCGATCCGCAAATTTCAGCCGATATCCTGGCCTACGCCCAGCAATTGCCGGATTAATCATCGGCAGTCAGACGATCGGCGCCGCCAAGCCTTGATCCTGCGCAAGGCTTGGCGGTTTCCGTCCGTGCATAGTAGGCTCACCTGACATTGATAAAAACAGACGCCGAAGAAGCATGGACACAACCTTTTCCCGCCGCGACCTCTTTCCCCATCTCGAGCCCTATGAAACCGGCATGTTGGCCGTCGGCGGCGGTCACCGGCTCTATTGGGAGCAGTCGGGCAACCGCTGGGGCACGCCGGTGGTGTTTCTGCACGGCGGGCCGGGGGCGGGCGCTCAGGCCATGCACCGCCGGTTCTTCGATCCCAAGAGTTACCGCATCGTCATTTTCGATCAGCGCGGTTGCGGACGCTCGCAGCCGATCGGCGATCTGACCGACAATACGACCCAACATCTGGTTGCCGATATGGAGCGCCTGCGCGAGCATCTCGGCATTGAGCGCTGGATCGTCTTCGGCGGTTCCTGGGGATCGACGCTTGCCCTGGCCTACGGCATCACCCACCCAGAGCGCTGCGCCGGGTTTATTCTGCGCGGCATTTTTTTGGGCCGTTCGCACGAGGTCAATTGGTTCATCGACGGCATCAAAGCGGTCTATCCGGAGCCCTGGCGGGCCTTGGTCGAATGCCTGCCGCCGGAGGAACGGGGCGACGTGCTGGCCGGTTATTACCGTCGGCTCTGCGACGACGACCCCGCAGTGCATGGCCCTGCCGCGGCGGTCTGGTGCCGGTTCGAATCCGCTTGTTCGCATTTGCTGCCGAGGAACGTCGGCAACGTGGCGCTCGGCGCGTCGAAGGAGCAGATGGCCCTGGCGCGGCTCGAAGCGCATTACCTGACCCACCGGGTTTTCCTGCCGGAAGACAAGGTTTTGTCCGAGATCGAGAAACTGCGGGACATCCCCGGCGTCATCGTCCAGGGGCGCTACGACATGGTCTGCCCCATCGTCACCGCCGACGAGGTGGCGCGCGCCTGGCCCGAAGCCGAATACATCGTGGTGCCCGATGCCGGACACTCGGCCATGGAGCCCGGCGTGCGGGCGGCCCTGGTTGGCGCAACCGAGCGTTTCAAACGCTTGGGCTAAAAAATAAGCAATTTCCGCATTTTTGTTTGATTTGGCAGAACGCGTTACGTATCGTTAACCGATAGTTGTGGGATGATTCGATCCGTGGTCGCGGGGCAGCCGCCCGGCGATTGTTTATTTAGGGGGACCGATAGTTGAGGAAGACGCTCATCGCTCTTGGGCTTGCCGTGGGGACGGCAACGGCCTTGGCTGCACCGGCGGCGCAGGCGGAAGACCCGGCGCTTTATAAATTCGGCGTCGGTGCCTTCGATGTTAACAAACGGGACAACACGGCGGTTGAGTTCAGGCTCGAATACCAAGGCGAAGCCTTTTGGGAGCAATTGAAACCCATCGCCGGCATTTCCGGCACAACGGACGGCGGCGCCTATGTCTTCGCGGGCTTGGCCTACGACTTTTCCTTAGGCGAAAACTTCTACGTCACCCCGAGCATCGCGCCCGGCCTCTACGCCAAGGGTAGCGGCAAGGACTTGGGGCATGTTCTGGAGTTCCGTTCACAGCTGGAAGCCGGTTATAAGTTCAACGACCAAAGCCGGTTGGGCATGGCGATTTCGCACCGCTCCAACGCCGGCGTCGGCGACAAGAACCCGGGCGAGGAAACGGCGACGCTCTATTACTCGGTTTCCGCCGCCAGCCTGCGCGGAATGCTCGATTAAGCGTTTTTGTCATAGGCGGTATACGGAAGGGGCCCGGCGGGTCCCTTTTTCATTATTGCCCCTTTCGGCTATTTGCATTAAACCGGCCAAAGCGGCTAGGGTCGGATCGTTTTAGGAGAAATCACTTTCGAGTGATTCCGCTTAAAGCGTAAATTCGCCCCTATCGATAGTTAGAGGGCGATTCACGGATGGGGTTAACGCCAAAATGCATAAACCAAATCCGATCGCACTCTAGCCGTAAGCGCCCGTAGCTCAGCAGGATAGAGCACCAGATTCCTAATCTGGGGGTCACAGGTTCGAATCCTGTCGGGCGCGCCATTTTTCAATAATTTTAGGGCTCAATTTCCGCTGCCAGAGGAAGCGTAATCCGGACGAGCAGCCCTCCTGCCGTCGATTTCTCAAACGCCAGTTCTCCACCGTACAGCTCGGCGATTTCCTTGACGATGCCGAGGCCGAGGCCCGACCCCGGTTTGGTTTCGTCTAGACGCAGGCCGCGCTTGGTGATGCCCTCAAGCTGCTCCGCCGGAATCCCCGGGCCGTCGTCCTCAACGATTACCGCAACGCGATGATGTTCCGGGACGGCCGAAACCGTGATGATTTTCGCCGCCCATTTGCAGGCATTGTCCAAAAGATTGCCGAGGAGTTCCTCCATGTCCTCGGGTTCCACCTGAACAATGACGCCGTCAAGGTTTTCGAACCGGATTTCGAGAGACCGGTTGGCGTAAAGTTTCGCGAGTGAAAACCGGATATCTTCGGCGACCGTTTTCAGGTGCGTCCGTGCGCCGAGAAGATTGCCGGTTCCGGCAATGCGCGCCCGGTGTAGGTAGCGGTCTATACTCTCTGCGGCGGCGTTGACCTGATGGCGGGCCACCCGTCCTTTCTCTCCGGGGAGGTCCTCCATCTCGTTTTTCAGCACTGCGATTGGGTTTTTTAAGGAATGGGCGAGGTTGCCGACCTGCGTTCGCGCCCGCTTGAGCAGGGCTGCATTGTAATCAAGCAAGGCGTTGAGTTCCAAAACCAACGGCTGAACTTCTGTTGGGAAATCGGAGGGAAGGCGGTTCGTCCGGCCGTCCCGGATCGCCGACAGGGATTGCCTGACCCGCCGCAACGGCTTGAGGCCGAACCGGACCTGCAGAATGACGATGCCGACTAAAAATCCGGCCAGAACGGTAAGGACGACCGCGATGCTGCCGGCAAAGCGCTCGATATCCTCATTGATATCGGAGATCGGCCCGGCCACGGCAAAGACCAGCGGTTCGGAGAGCCTCGGCAGCATGATTTCCCGAGCATGGAGCCGAAGGTCACGCTTCGAGGGGCCGATGGTTTTTGAAAACGGTTGCCGGACGGAACCGGTTGAAAGAGGGATGAGACGCGCCGTTAGGAGAGAGCCCGACTGGTGGCTGACGTCGCCGTTCTCGAGAATTTCCCAGTACCAGCCGGAATGCGGGCGATTGAAACGAGGATCGGCCGGGGTCCAGGTCAGAACGAGGCGGCCTTCGGGGGAGATTTCGCTGGCTGCAACCAGTTCCTCAAGGTGATCGGTCAGTTGCCCGTCGAAGCGCTTTTCGATGTGCCCCTTGAACAGGAAAACGATCAGCGCCCCGGTTATTGCGAGAGTCCCGACGATCCACAGCGCCGATGACAAAGCCAGCCGGAGGCTGAGCGATGTTTTAGTCATCGTTGTTCGCCGTCATCTGGTAGCCGCGCCCGCGATAGGTTCGGATGGCGTTGGCCCCGACCTTGTTGCGCAACCGGTTGACCATGACCTCGATGATGTTGGAATCTCGGTCCGCATCGTATTCGTAGATGTGTTCGGTTAGCTCGGTTTTTGAAAGTACCGTTTCCGGATGGTGCATGAAATAGGACAGCAGCCGGTATTCCATGGAGGTTAGCGACAGAGGGGTGTTGCCGAGAAAGGCCTTTTGCCGGGTGGTGTCCAGCCGGATGGCGCCGCATTCCAAAATTGGCGTTCCGTGTCCCGCTCCCCGGCGCACCAGGGCTTCGATGCGGGCGGTCAGTTCCTCTATCTCAAACGGTTTGGCGAGATAGTCGTCGGCGCCCGTTCTTAAGCCGGTGACCTTTTCCCGCCAGGTGTCGCGGGCTGAAAGAATCAGGACGGGCATATCCTTGCCGTCGCGGCGCCATTGTTCGAGGACCCGCAAACCGCCCATTTCAGGCAGCCCGAGATCGAGCACCACGGCGTCGTAAGGTTCCGTATCGCCCAGAAAATGGCCTTCTTCGCCATCGAAGGCCAGATCGACGGCGAAACCGGCATCCCGCAGAGCGGCTTCTACCTGGCGGGCGATATCGGGATCGTCTTCAACGACAAGGATTCTCATTAACGGCTCCCGCTGTCTTTTTTCCTACGGTGCTTTTTCTTTCCTTCCTCGACCTCAAGGATTTTAAGACTTTTTGCATCGTATTCGATTTCGACGACGACGCCGTCGTCACGTAGGATTTTGGTTTCATAAACCCAGCCGCTTTCCGCATCGTCGTCGTCATCGAGTTTGATCTTGAGAATGTGCCCAGGGTAACGGGATTTTACTTCCTTGAGCAGCGTCTCCAAAGAAACGATTTCTCCCGCTTTCAGCAAATCACGGGCAACCCGGTGATCGTCGTCGGCCCGGGCAAGCGGGATGAGGGTGAGCGGAGCAAGGATGAGAAGGGCGAGTGCGGGGCGCATGACTCTAAACATGATGCGAATAATCCTGAGAGAAAAACGGCCTTCAGAATACGCCCCTCAACCTGAACGCCAGCTTAAATTGGCGTTCAGTGTGGCGACAGGCGCCGGGGGGTAAGGTTCTTCACATGAGTATCGTGCCGGTTGAGAGGCACACCCATACAAACGCAACAGATATAGAACGTTTTAGGAGAACAGACCATGAAACCGATTATTCGCAACACTGTTATCGCTTCCTTAGCTTTTGCCGCCGTGAGCGGCCAGGCGCTTTCTTCGACCGATACGCCGCTTGGCAACGCCACCGACGCCAAGTCGTTCCAGAGCGCCGTCGAGGTCCTGCGGTCGGCAGGTTATACCCAGATCCGCGAGGTTGAGTTTGAGGACGGTCTCTATGAGGCCAAGGTTTACGATAAGGAGGGAGCCCGCCTGAAGGTCCTGGTGGACCCCGTGACGGGTGCGCTGAAAGTTACGAAAAAGAAATCGTCGCGGTGGTTCTCGTCCAAATCGGACGACCGCGCCTCCGACAAAGCCGTCTTTGCGGCAAATGCGATGCCGATCGACAAGGTTTGGGACATCATCGAAAGTCAGGGCTACAAAGCGATCCACTCCGTCGAGTTGGAAAAGGGCTATTACGAAGCCAAGGTGATCGACGAAACGGGACGGTCGCTGAAACTGATGATCGATCCGGTTAAGGGCAGTGTTTGGCCGGACCGTAAAGCCGGTAAAGCCAAATAGGTCGAAATCCGGGTGGCGCTTTTAGGGCGCCGCCCGGAGCGGCAAGTGAATTTTTTCAAGGGGACAGACAATGTACTATGATCGCCTTACACGCTTCTTCCATCTTTTCATCGCCTTCGGCATTACGGCCCAGATGTTTATGACCCTGGTGATGGTCCATCCGAAGCCCGGTCGCGAAGCGAACGTATTTTTTGAAATCCATGAAGTTCTCGGCGTCGCCCTTCTTGGCGTGCTGGTTGCGCACTGGCTCTGGTCGATGGTTCGCCAGGGAGCGGCGCCGCTTGGTCATCTCTTCCCCTGGTTCTCGGGAAAACGCCTCGGAACTCTCAAGGCCGATGTGGTCAACCATGTAAAGCATCTGACAACGTTGACCCTTCCCGAATCCAACTCTCCCTCGCCGTTGGCCGGGGCCATTCAGGGGCTGGGATTGCTGGCAGCCACCCTGTTGGGTACGACCGGAGTGGTCATACTGGTCTACGCCGAGCCGGGACAGCGAATGGTTGGCTGGTTGCATGACGTCAAAGAAGTGCATGAGGCGATCGGTCCCGTGATGTGGACATACCTCGGGGTTCACGTTGGTGCCGGAATTCTGCATCAGATCGTCGGGCAGGAAAGTGTTTCTTCCATGTTCACCTTCTGGAAGAAACCGCAACCTCACTAAGTGGCTTTCGGGAACCGCTCTACAGGACAAAAATCCGGGTTGAGGCAGAATGTAAACAAACAAGAACTGTGAATCAAAACCGTTTGGAGGGATCGCTTTGAGGCGATCCCTCCTTAAATGATCCAGCCCTAGTCGATGCCTTTTTCGCGGAAGTTGATGCGTCCGCAGGTGACCGGATTGTGCAAGCGCCGGTGTTTGAACGTCGCGTCCTCGCCTTGCGGCTCGACTTTTCCTTTCAGCACATAGACGGTTTCGACCGTGCCGCGCTTGCCCGACGCCCGGTTGACGCGGCCGAGCAGCTTCCGTTCGGTTTCCTCGATATTCAGATCGCGGCGTGTCTTGACCGGCTGGGCTTTTTTTCTCTTGCCGGAATCCTGTTCCGCTTCCACCTGGACGATCCCCATGGGATTGGTCCAAAGTTCGGTGTTGATGGCGTCGCGAATCCGGGCGCGGAGCTGGCAAATCCTGTACTGATTGTCCTGTCCGGTGGCTTCGACGAAAATGGTGACGTTGATTTTGCGGCTCGATTGCGCCAGCGGCACTTCGAAAGGCTCGAGATAAATCTGTAAGGGTCTATCGCTGACTTTTTTGGCGTCTTCGGCCTTCAGCGGTGCTGAAGACAGGGCCAATGCGGCTAAAAGTAACGGTGCGGAAAAGTTTCTTAGCCCTGTAAAAGTCATGCTTGTTACCCTCATGTTTGATGATTCTTTCTACATAAACCTACCAAAAGAACGGTAAAATGCTACAGAGTAAGGCGTTTTTTTTGTAAAACGGCTTACTGTCTTCCTATGTGTAGGGAAGCCGCCAATGATTTCAAGGGGCAAGGATGGAGTGGTCATCGGAGTACAGCTGCCGCGTCAAGGCAATCGATCAGGATCATCGGATGCTGTTCGAGACGGTCGGCCGTCTGTCGCGCTATCATCGGGACGGCGCGACGGAACAACAGCTCCAATCCACGATCAGTTCTCTCGTCCGGTATGTGGACGAGCACTTCGAGCGTGAGGAACGTTTTTTACGCCGGGTCGGCTACCCGCATTTTCTGGACCACAAGAAGCAACATGAGAACTTCAAGCTGCTGATTCGGCGGTTGCAGGAAATTTTCGATGTGGAGCCTGAAACCGTCGACATAGGAAAGGTAAGAGACTTTCTCGAGGAATGGTTGAGAACCCATATCCTCCGGGAAGACATGAAATACGTCCCCTATCTTTCCGGGCAAAAACCGGCCGGTGAGCCGATTAAGGTGGGAAGCGCTGAAAATCCCGAGCGGCAAAATCTCACGGTGGCCGTCGTCGCGGAGAAAGCTTATCTGGTCAATGAGTTCGTTGATTTGATAAATGGCGGCGGAGACGTTGCGCTGGCCGTTGAAGATGCGGTACATAAACTGGCGGAAAGAAAGTTTAGCCGCGTTTGGGAAAAAGCCGACGGATTGTTCCGGAAACAGAGGGGTTAAGTGGACAGAATTGCCTGGCGGAGGCGGGAAGTGCCGATGCAATTTAAAGGGGCGGGCAAGCGTTCCAAAAAGAACAGATGGATCTAGCGACACTTGTAGGGATCATTGCCGGATTTGCCATTATCGTCATCGCGATTTTTCTCGGTGGCAATCTCGCTTCCTTTGTCAATATCCCCAGTATCTTGGTGGTGTTTGGCGGCACCATGGCCGCGACGTTGATCAAGTTTCCTCTTTCCGACGTCATGACGGCGTTCAAAATCGGCATCAGCATCGGCTTTAAGAACCCCAAAACCGACCCCCGCTATATTTTCGATCAGGCAATTGAACTGGCCGGTCTCGTCCGCAAGAACGGTCTGCTCGGTTTGGAAAACGTCGAAGTCGACAATGAGCTGTTTCAGCGTGGATTGGGGCTCTGCCTCGACGGCCATAATATCGAAATCATCCGCGATTCCATTTCGCGGGAAGTCGACATGACCATCCAGCACAACGAAATGGGCACCCGGTTGTTCCGGGGGATCGGCGACGCCGCGCCCGCCTTCGGCATGATCGGGACGCTGATCGGCCTTGTCCAGATGTTGTCCAATCTGGATGATCCCGCGGCCATCGGCCCGGCCATGGCGGTCGCAATGTTGACGACGTTCTACGGCGCGGTGGTCGCCAACCTGATCGCCATTCCCATCGCCGACAAGCTGGAACACAAAGCCGAAGCCGACCGCAACACCAAACAATTGATCGTCGAAGCCATCGTTCAAATCCATGGCAGCCAGAACCCCAACGTCATGAAGGAACTGCTGGGCGTTTACCTGCCGGGCGGCGCGGCGGCAGCCGCCGAAGACGGTGAATCCGCGCCCAGCGGCGACGAGTAGCGGGGAAACGGGAAGCCATGAGCAACCCTCCCAAAAAATGCCCTCCAGGTGCGCCGTTGTGGCTCGCAACCTTTGCCGACCTGATGTCGCTGCTGCTGGTGCTGTTCGTTCTGCTTCTGACCTTCGCCGAAATGAACGTTGTCCGTTACAAGGCTTTGGCGGGCTCCATGCGCGATGCGTTTGGGCTGGTCAAAGAGGACCGGCTTTCCGGCGTCATTGAAATGGATGGGTCGATCAAGCGCAAAGCGGCCTCCGAAGTCGATCCGACCCGCAGTCCCATTCCGGTGGTCAGCATCGATTTGACCAATGAACAGGAACAGCAAGAAGAGTTTGAGCTCGATCAGTCGCAGTCGCAGCCTCAGCAGGTGGAGCAGGTGCAAAGCGCCGTCGAAAAGGTGCTCAAAGATTCCGATACCGGGGTGGAGGTTAAACGCAAGGGCGACGAGGTGGTGATTACCTTCCCGAGTTCCATCGCTTTTCCCTCGGGGACCGATACGGTCAACCAGCATTTCGCCGCCTCAATTGATGAACTTGCGCCGATTTTGAAGAAATCGGAAGGGCAGATCATCGTCGCCGGGCATACCGATAACGTACCAATTACGGCGGGCCGCTTCAGGTCCAACTGGGACCTGTCGGCGGCGCGCGCCACGGCGGTCGTGCATCGGTTGATCGAGTACGGAGGCCTGGAGCCGAGCCGGATGACCGTTCAGGGCTATGGGGAGAGCCGCCCCGTCGGCACCAACGATTCCGCGACCGGGCGGGCCAAGAACCGCCGGGTCGAAATCATTGTCGTGATGCGGAAAGAAGGACAGCAAGGCGCAGCCCCTGCGGCGGCTCCGCCCGGAGGCGGTTCGGGCTCCAGCAGTGCGCTCCCCGGTCTCGAAGAAGCGATTGGTGGCGGTGCGCCGGCTTCCGGCAATGGCGCGTCGATTCCTCTAAATTAGTTTCCGGCGAATTCAACTACCTAAGCACATTTAATATCTGCTGATTCACTTTTCGCTTCGCGATCTTTGAGCGGTCGGGGCATATTGAATGGATTGCGGTAGCGGCAAAGAGAGCCGCGCGAGGGAAAAAAAGGCTAAGGCTGCGTCTCCCAAGAGATGAGGAAACGGCCGAGTGACACGACAAGATGCCAAGCGCTGAATTATCTTCTTATAAAATTCTCTATGTGGACTCGGATTCCGATTCGGTCAAAAGGGCGGAGGCCATCCTCATGATGACCGGTATCCGCAATGTCGAGATTTGCTGGACTGCCGACGAAACGATGGAACTCCTCAAAAAGGGGTATAGACCGGATATCGCTCTGATTGCCCCGGAACTGAGGGGCATTCACGGAATTCAGCTGATTCAAAAAATCCGCAATTTCTTCGATACCGGTAAAAACGAGGAACTACCGATCCTCCTACTGATCAAAAATCCGGACAAAGCGATGCTTCGGCATGCCTGTCGGGCCGGGGTTGAGGGAGCCATCCGCAAACCGCTGGATCACGCGAAGATCGGCCGGTTGATTCTGAATGCGCTTACCAAGCCGCGGCGGTTTATTGCCGTTCGAAACTATTTCGGACCGGAACGCCGGAAAGCGGAAGATCCCGCTTTCAAGGGGCCGGAGCGCCGTCAGCCTTTGGGTGAGCATGAAAGTATCGCGACCAAGGAACGACGGATCGTTGAACAAGCCAAGCCGGTAGAAAAAGCGGTCGATAAACCGGAAGTGGTCGGCGGTAAATCTGCCGAACCGTCAAAACCGGTGAAACAGCCTGCGGTATTGAGCGACCCGAATATTACGCCGATTTCTCAATACCATTTGCCGACGCCGCTGGAAGAGCAGGTCGCCCAGCGCCCTAAAGGCGGCAAGGTCGTAAGCGACGACGAGGTGCCCGCCGTTAAGCCGACGGCAAAAGCCTTGCCGGTAAACAAGACGCTGCCGCCCCAGCCCGAGGCGAAGCCCCAGCCCGCTCCGGTTGCCAAGGCGGCTCCCAAACCCGTGCCGGCCAAAGCGGTAAAACCGGTCCCTGAAAAGACGAGGCCCACCAAGCCGGTGGCGCAACCGAAAGCCCCGCCAAAAGAAACCGCACCAAAAGGCGTTGAGACGGCAAAGCCGCAGACGCCGAAAAAGGAGGCGGCCCCCGAGGTGGAGATCGTCGATATCGACGACGCCCTGCAGAAACACCGATTGTGGGTCGATAGCGCCGGGCGCGAGGGCGAGGCGCTATCGGTTAAACGGGCCAATTTGCGGGGCGCCGATCTGGAGGAAGCCGATCTGACCGGCGCTTCGTTGATTCAGGCGAATTTTACCGACGCCAACCTGACCCAGGTTATTTTGCGTAAAGCCAATCTGACGGGGTCGATTTTCGCCAATACGAAAATGGAAGGGGCCAATTTGGCGGTCGCGCGTCTCAAAAGGGCCAACCTTTCGAAAGCTCAACTCAACCGGGCTGTGCTCCGCGGGGCCGACCTGAGCGGTGCGCGGTTCAAGGGGGCCAGTCTTGTGCGTACCGATTTGAGCAGCGCCAATTTGGCGAATACCGATTTTACCGGCGCCAATCTGTCCATGGTGGTGGGGTTGATCCAGGAACAGGTGGACCGGGCTTGCCTTGATGAAAAAACCGCTTTGCCCGCCGGGATCAAAGCGAGTTCCCAGGCCTTGGCCCGCAAGCCGCAAGGAGGGTTGTCGGGGCTTAGAGCCAAGGCTGTACGCGCCCCGGACAAGGGGTAGGCAAGGCAGGAAAACGTGTCCCGTTGGCTTCTCCGGCAATTTCTTTCCTTGAACATTGCCGAATAATTTCAAAAATAAATAGTCCTGATCCGAGAAAGTGAAACAGCACAATGGATATGGCAAACGCTAAAAAGGATATGGCAAACGCTAAAAATATGCGGGTCCTGATCCTTGACGACGATCTCGTCAATATGCGGACGATTTCCAATCTTTTGAAACGGAATTTCGGGTTCAAGGAAGTCGCGACCTCGACCAACATCAATACGGTCTTGAAGTCTGTGCGCGATACCGACTCGCTTTACGATCTGATTATTTGCAACCTCTATATGGCGAATATGGATGGGCGGGAATTTGTTGCGAGCCTTTCCGAAAACGGATACGGCGGTCAAATCATGCTGATAAAAGGCGGCGGTGCCGGTTATGCCGCCGAGGCCGAGGAAATGGCTCGGGAGTGCGGGTTGAAAGTTGCCGCCACCATCAACAAACCTGCCACCCTTTATAAATTCCAGGAAGTTTTTGGTTAGGGGGTTTAGATTTTTGAAACGCCTTTTCAGTAGAGTGTTTGGAATAATCGGATAATTCTAAATAAGCACCCTGGGAGACGGCGAAAAAGCGGGCCAGACATCGTTTACCGCGAGGGAATGGCCATGGATTCCGAATATCTAGACCGCCGGATGGAAGACCCTGATATTTTACGCGAAGAACTCGCACGGCGAATGGTCCATCTTCTGGGCTACGACGGTGCGGTCGATTACGCAAAGCGCAACCATTACGCCGGTTTGCTGAAAGATATCGTTCGCGTATCCTGCGCCGTTTAAAATTGGGTCGGGAAGCGCTTTAAATCAGCGGATCGGTCCAGGCTTTCGGTGGATTGTTCTTGATTTTGCTCCGCAACGAGGCGGCGTTGTTGGCGACTCCGCCAAACCGCCTCGGCGGTAAGGTCCGGTCGCTTTCCACCTCGCCCATCAATTTGGCAATCGATGGAATGCTGACCTTTCTGGCGTTGAACCGGACCAGTTGATCGTCTTGTAGTTTGCGGATTGTCCGTGAAAGGGATTCCGGGCAGGTGCCGAGAAGGGCTGCAATATCCCGTCGGCTTAACGGCAGCATAAAGCTGCGCTCACCCTCCGCCGTGGCGACGCCGTATCGATCTCCAAACAACAACATCAAATGGGCGAGGCGCCCCCGTAACGACAGGGTTGCACCGCGCAGGATAGTCTCGTGCGCTTCGCGGAGGCCTTTTGATATCTGACGTAAAAAACTGCGGGCCAGCACGGGATAGTTTTCGATCAATTCGCTGACCACTTCACGCCGAATAAAACAGGCGTTGACGGCGCTGACGGCCTGCGCGCTGGTCGAGTGGGGTTCTTCAGCAAAAAAAGCCCGGCTGCCAAGCGTCGACCCTTCCGGTGCCAAGCCGACGACCACAGATTTGCCGTTTGCATCCATGGCATTCAATGAAACCATCCCGCGTGTCAGGCACCATAATCCCTGAATGCTGTCACCTTGATGGTAGATGTATTCGCCTTTTTTGTAGGAGCGGGACACCTTGGCCGAGCTAAGCCTTTGAAGTCCGGCTTCATCGAGCCCTTCCCATTCCTTCATTCCGAGAAAACCACAATTCGAGCAACTGCTTTCGACTCGTTCGCGCTGAGCAGCTTGCGGGTAGCCGGTCATACGTGTCCTTCCCCTCGTTATCTCTTTCAATTCCTTATGGAATTGCCATCTTTTCCAACTTTGATTCGGAACGCGTTGTTGTGAATCAAAGTCGACAAGCCTTGAACTATTTTAGTTCTAAAACAAGCCCGGCATAACCCCCTAATGATTAAGGGAAAATACTTATTTCAGTTTGTTTGCTTTAGTTTTCTGAAAAAGCGATCTGATTGAGCCGTTTATGACAAAATGATGATAATGTTGTAACATTTTGATGAAGAGCCTTGGCGGGCATTCGGGAGGCAGGTATTCCTAGGACCTAATCTGAGAATGCCGGGACGAAGCGGGTAGGCCGTGTCAATAAATCAGCAAGCAGTAGAGTTCTTTATTCCAGCGGATGAGCGGCCGGAGCAGATTCTTGAGAACCTGTCAGGGGTGCTGAATTTATCCGATTTTTCACCGCAAGCGTTTGACGCCGTTTTCAGCGATACCGCCGATTGGCGGCTTTACCGGGCGGGCGGCTATATGGTGACGCGCAAGGTTGGGCGGAAAATCGAAACCGTCTGGCGGGACCGTAGCGACGGGACCGAATTGGCCCGGTGGGCGCTAAGTTGCCCCCGGTTCGTTTGGGAATTGCCGAAAGGAATAGGCCGGGACGCTCTGGAGCCGGTTGTCGCCATGCGGGCGCTCGTGCCAATGGCCGAGGTGAGCGGTACGGCCTGGCGCGCCGCCATGTTGAACGCCGACCTTAAGACGGTTGCCAGACTGGAAGCCGTCGCTTTTTCCGATAAGCTAAACGGAGATGACGTTCTCCCCGGACGGCTTCGTCTTTTGCCGGTGCGGGGCTACGACAAGGAGTTTGACCAGGCGCTCGCCGCAATTAAGAAAAAGACCGGTCTGAAACCGCTTGAGAGCGACCCGGCAACCGTCCTGTTTGAAGCCGTGGGCCTGGATTTCGGGACCGATCCCAATAAAATCAGCATCGAATTCGATCTGTCCATGGAAGCCGGCGTCGCCATGAAAACGGTGCTGTTGCGCCTGCTCGATATCATCGAGGGCAATGCGCAAGGCATCATCGACGACGTGGATACCGAGTTTCTTCACGAGTTTCGGGTCGCCGTGCGCCGGTCCCGCTCGGCCCTGGTGCCGTTCAAGGACTGCTTCGCGCCGAAGAGTTTCAAACGGTTTAAGGATGATCTGGCCTGGCTGGGCCGCGATACCGGCGACCCCCGGGACTTGGACGTTTGGCTTCTAAAATTCCCCGACTACAAGGCCATGTTGCCCGATGAGGTGAAACCTCAGATCGACCCGCTGGAAGGGTTTTTGAAAAAGAAGCGCAACGCGGCCTATGCGCAGTTGCGGCGCGACCTCAAAAGCAAGCGGTATCATGAGTTTTTGCGCGATTGGCGGGCCTTTCTTGAAAGCGACGTGTCGAGCGACGACGAGCGGCCCATGGCCCGCAAGCCGGTGATGGCGCTGGCCGACAAATGGATCGGCAAGTTCTATAAACTGTTGATCAAGGAAGGCTGCGCCATCGGCCCGGAGACGCCCGCTGAAGCGCTGCACGAGTTGCGTAAAACCTGTAAGAAGTTCCGCTACCAGATCGATTTTTTTGGCAGCCTGTATCCCAAGGTGAAATTCAAGACGGCGGCCAAGGAACTGAAGCGCCTTCAGGAAAACCTCGGGGACTTCCAGGACCTGGAGGTCCAAGCGGACAGCCTGCGCGGGTTCGCCTCCGAAATGATCGAAAAGGGCGGCAAGGAAGGGGAGGTCTATCTCGCCATGGGCATGCTGATCTCCGATCTTTTGCAGCGCCAAGCCGAAGTGCGCACCGAGTTTGCCGAGCGGTTCGACCGATTTGCCGGTGAGGAAAACCGGGCGCTGTTTACCGAACTGTTCATGGCAAGAAATGTATAGAAATGACCGGCCGGGGAGGCTGACGCGTGAAGATTTTGGCGACCTATAACATCAAGGGCGGTGTCGGGAAAACGGCGACGACGGTCAACCTCGCTTACTTGGCGGCGCAGGAAGGCAAACGCGTTTTGGTGTGGGATCTGGACCCCCAGGGCGCCGCGACGTTTTACTTCCGGGTGAAGCCGAAGATCAAAGGCGGCGCCAAGGGCTTGGTCAAAGGCAAAAGCGACGTCGAGAACCTGCTGAAAGGGACCGACTACGAAAATCTCGACCTTCTGCCGGCCGATTTTTCATACCGCCATATGGATTTGCATATCGGCGACGCCAAAAAGCCGATGGAGCGGTTGAAGAAGGTGCTGGCCTCCGTCAAAGACGACTACGATTACATCTTCCTCGATTGCCCGCCGAGTATTTCGTTGGTGTCGGAAAATATCTTCACCGCCGCCGATGGGTTGATCGTGCCGATTATCCCGACCACCCTGTCGCTACGCACCCTCGACCAATTGATGGCGTTTCGTAAAAAGCACAAGCTGCACAAAACGGCCATGCTGCCGTTTTTCTCGATGACCGACCGGCGGCGTAAGCTGCACCGGGACATCATGGACGGCCTGCCCGATGAGTTGGACGTGGTTTTGAAGGCGCACATTCCCAACTGTTCGGATGTGGAACTCATGGGGCTCAAACGCGCGCCGCTACCGTCGTATACCCAAAAGAACAAAAGCGCCGTCCGCGCCTATAAGGCGCTGTGGCAGGAAATCAAAGGAATCATCTAGCTTTTCAGTAAATCCCCATAGCTGACGCCCCAGGTATTGAACGGTTCTTCGATCAGGCGGGCGTTGAGGTAGCGGGGTTCGCTTGACACTTCCCGGCCGATCCAGTCCGGTTTGTCGAACGGTTCGTCGGCGCTTTTCAGTTCGATCTCGGCAACCATCAGGCCCGCGTTGACCCCTTCGAAGACGTCGACCTCCCAGGTTTTGCCGGCGTAGTCGACCGTATAGCGGATCTTTTCGATCGGCGGTTTTTCGCAGACTTCCTTGAGCATGGTTTCCGCATGAGCGCAGGGGATTTCGTATTCGAATTCGTGGCGGCTGGTTTCATCCCGCTGAGCCTTGATAGTCAGGAAGCATTTGTCGCCCTTTTGCCGGACCCGTACGTTCATCCTTTTGTCGGCGGCAATGTAGCCCTGGCGAATGACTTTCCGGTCGGCGCCCTCCTTAAACCCATCGCCGGTGACAAGAAACTTTTTCTCGATTTCAACGGTATCACTCATTCGGACTGTCTTTTCCCTCTGCTGCTTGGTCTGTTTCGGTGGTTTCCGACGGGGATGCCGCCTCGGCCTTAACCGGAGATTCTTCTACAGCGGTTTCCTGTTCGACGATGACCGGTTGATTGGCTTCGTCGATGATTTTGGCGATCCGCTTGGTGAAATAATAAATTCGCCGCAGCTTTTCGACGATTTCCATTTCCCGCCGGTAAGACGCCATGCGGTTGGGTTCGTCGGCGAGTAGTCGGCGCGCTCCATGTTCCGAGGCCTTGAGCGCTAATTCGTTGATTTTACCCTTCATCTCAATGACGTCGCGGGCCTTGTCGCCGTCGTTGTTCAGTACGGCCTCCAGGGTTTCGCTGAGAGCCTCTTCGACTTTGGAGCTCAACTCGTAGAGGACTTTTTCGGTTTGCGGGCTGACCGTGATTTTTTCGTCAATCCGCCGTTTGCCGATGGCGACCAGGTCGGTTTCGATAATGTCGCCGATGTTTTCCACGTAGTTGGCGATTTCCATCAGGCCGACGAAGCGGGTGCCTTCTTTTTCGGTTAGCCGTTGTAGGCCGACGCTGCGCAAATAACTGATGATTTTTCCATGCAGGTAGTCGACGTCGCTGTCCATTTGAGCGATTGAGTTGAGCGTGTGGTTGGTGCCGGTCAAAGTGGCGGGCATGATGGCCCGCAGCATGCGCTTGACCGGACGGCCCAACTCGCGGATTTCCATACGCACGGCATCGAGCGCAAGCGACGCGGTTGAGATCAACTCCTCGCTTAAGAATTTGGGTTCCAGCCGTTTTTCTTCCGGTTCGGGCCGGGCCGGGACAAGTTTTTGCGCCAATGCGCCGACATGGGTTGAGAACCAAATAAAGATGACGGTATTGGCTAGATTGAAAACCGTATGGGCGTTGGCGATCAGGCGTGGCGTGTTGTGTAAATCGTCGCTGCCGGTCGGCGTCATGGCCGTGACAACGGCGATCAACTGGTCGATAAACCCGACCCAAAGCAACACCCCGGCAACATTGAACAACACGTGAACAATCGCCGCCTGAATGGCTTCCCGCGGTTTGCCGATGGCGGCAAGCAGCGCGGTGATGCAGGTGCCGATGTTGGCGCCGAAAATCAAGGCGATCCCAGCGGATAGGCTGATCAACCCCTGGCTCGCCAGAACGATAACGATCCCGGTGGTCGCGGCTGAGGACTGTATCAAGGCGGTGAATACAGCGCCGACCAAAATTCCGAATAACGGACTTTCCATATGCAACATAAGGTCTAGGAATGTCTCGTTTGAACGAAGCGGGGTCATGCTGTCGCCCATGGCGTTCATGCCAAGGAAAACCATACCGAGACCCATGATCATATGGCCGTACTGACGGAGCTTTTCGGTTTTGCCGAGAAACATCATGCCAAAACCGACGATAAAGAGGGGATAGGGCAGCGCCGTTGCCTTGAAGGCGATGATTTGAGCGGTGACCGTTGAGCCGATATTTGCGCCCATGATCACGGCAACCGATTGGCCCAGGTTCATGACGCCAGCGCTGATGAAGCTGACGACAAGCACCGTGGTCACCGAAGAGGATTGGATAACAGCGGTGACGAAAGCGCCGGTCACTACACCGAAAAATCGGTTGTCGGTCAGTTTGGCGAGAACGGTTTTCATCCGGTCGCCCGCCACTGCTTTCAGTCCGTCGGCCAGTTGCTCCAGGCCGAATAAAAACAGCGCCAATCCGCCGAAAAGGCCGATCACAATGGAGAAGGTGTCCAAGCGGTTGTCCTACCCTGTTTTTCCGTTCGCCGGATATCCCGGTTCATACGCAAGCATACTAGCATGAACAATGCTGACTTTTCGACTGTCAGATGGCGTTTCGTTTGTTTTTTCAGGATGTTGTGGGGTCGTCCGTTTAGACTCTAGCCGCTTTGCCGGGTTTCTTTTTCTTGGAGTTCAAACGTTCCCGGTAGCGCTCCAGCCGCCGTTGTGAAACTTCCGAACGGAGCTCTTCGCGGCCCATGTCCTGGGTGACTTCCTTGACGTATTTCAGGTGCCCCATGGCGGCGCTTTGCGCCCGCTCGGGGTCGCCTTCCATGATCGCTTCATAGATGGCGCGGTGTTGTTTGAGCAACATCGCACGGGAGCCGGGGCGGGTGTAGAGCTGCATGCGGTTGAAGAAAACGCCGTTGCGCAGCAGGGTAAACAGACCCCGCATGATGTGAAGCAGAACGACGTTATGGGCGGCTTCGGCGATGGCGAGATGGAAGTCCGCGTCGATGTCGGCTTCCTCCGTCGGGTCTTCGGTTTTGTGGGCCTCTTCCATCGCCTCAAAGCAGGCGCTCAGCAGTTCCCGGTCGGCGTCGGTGGCGCGCAGGGCGGCGTAATAAGCCGAAATACCGTCGATCGTCGTGCGGAATTCGACGAAATCCTGCGCCGTGTCGGGATAGCTTTGAAACAGTACCGCCAGCGGGTCGGTGAGCGACGGACCTAAAAAGTCGCAAACATAAGTGCCGCCGCCTTGTTGGGTTTCCAAAAGGCCTTTTTCTTCAAGCTTTTGTAGAGCCTCGCGCAACGACGGGCGGGAGACGTTGAGTTGTTTGGCCAGGTCGCGTTCCGCTGGCAAGCGTTCTCCGGGCACCAAAACGCCCTGGACGATGTGCTCTTCCAACTGGCTGGCGATAACGTCGGAAATTTTTCCCTGCTTGATGCGCTTGTAGGCGGCCATGGTCGCCCTTTCCGTACTTCCGTTGCGATTCAACCTCTTATAGCCCGGACGTGCCGTTTTCTGAAGCCCGGTTTAGTCAGTGTGGCGGCAATTTGGTAAGAGGTAAACAAAAATTACCGCTTTACAAAATTGGTAAGAAAATTTATCCAATAGACCGTTGATATGGGGCTTGCGTCGACCCATTGACTCCTAAAAACAATAAAAACAATGGGTTGAGCGGGTGTGAATTGGTCATAAAAACTGGCTGTTGCCCCGTTTGTGTGAACTAGGGAGATGAAATTCATGCGTAAAATTGCTGCTTTGACGACTGCCGCCGCTTTGGCTGTTGCCGTCGCTACCCCGTCCGTTGCGGCGGAAAAGAAAGTCCTGCTCAAGGTTCCCGTGGCGTTTTCCACCAGCCTTCCGGGCTTAGGAACGCCGATCACCTATGCGGCCGACTACGTTGACAACGTGTCCGGCGGATCGGTGAAGATGAAAATCTACGAGCCGAAAAAGCTGGTCGCGCCGTTTGAAATCCTCGAAGCGGTGTCGTCCGGCAAGGTCAACGCCGGCTACGCCACGGCGGGTTACTGGGCCGGTAAAATTCCGGCGGCTCCGTTGTTCTCGGCCGTGCCCTTCGGGCCGGAAGCCGGGGAATACATGGCTTGGCTCTACTACGGCAACGGCGGCAAGCTGTATCAGCAAATGTACGATCAAGCGGGCTACAACGTGAAGGTCACGCCCTGCGCCATCATCGCGCCGGAAACCTCCGGTTGGTTCGCCAAGGAAATCAACAGCCCCAACGACCTGAAGGGTCTCAAGATGCGTTTCTTCGGTCTGGGCGGCAAGGTGATGCAGAAACTGGGCGTCTCCACCTCCCTGCTGCCGGGCGGCGAAATTTTCCCGGCGCTGGAAAAGAAAGCCATCGACGCCACCGAGTTTTCGCTTCCCGCCGTCGACAAGCGCTTGGGCTTCCACAAGATCGTTAAATACAACTACTTCCCCGGCTGGCACCAGCAGGCGACGGTTTTTGAATTGCTGATCAACAAGGACACCTGGAACGAGATGAGCAAAGCCCAGCAATCGGCCGTCGAAGTTGCCTGCCGCGCCAACATGGCCACGTCGTTTGCCGAAGGCGAATTCGGCCAGTTCGAAGCGATGAAGGAAAACATCACCAAGAACGGTGTCAAGATCAAGCGCTGGTCCAAGGAGATGCTGACGGTGTTCCAAAAGACCTGGGAAGACGTTGCTGCTGAAGAATCGGCCAACGACGCCTTTTTCAAAACGGTCTACGACGACCTCAGCGACTTCCGCAGAAACTACAACCTGTGGAAAAAGAACGCTTTCCTGCCGCGTAGCTAACCCTGGCCTGTACCCCTCCCAACCTCCCCTAAAAGGGGAGGGGCGCGATGGTGCTTTCCGTGCTATCGGGCCCTCCCCCTTTTAGGGGGAGTAGGAGGGGGTACCTTACTCCTTGCTACCCATTTCATTTTTAACGCATTGGGCGGTGGAAAATGACCGATGACAAGACGCCTTTGGAACACCCGCATGTGGCCGAAACGGTCGAGCACATGCGCGATCACCCGGACCCGACCCACGTTTGGCTCGCCGACAAGATCGATAATTTTGTCCGCGCCGTGGGCCACCTGTTTTGTTGGGCCAACGGCCTTTTGGTGGCGGTCATCATCTTGCAGGTGGTGCTGCGCTACGGTTTCAAGAACGGTCTTGTCGCGCTCGAAGAATTGCAGTGGCACCTCTACGCCATCGGCGTGATGTTCGGGATTTCCTACGCCCAGGTAAACGACTCGCACATCCGGGTCGACGTGGTTCATATGCGTCTCAGTGGGCGGACCCAGCGGATTATCGAGATCGTCGGCATCCTGTTTTTCATTCTGCCGTTCGTCTGGGTGATTTTCTATCACAGCCTCGATTTCGTCGCCGACGCCTGGCGCACCGGAGAGCGGTCCGACGCGCCCTTGGGTTTGCCGTTCCGTTGGGCGATTAAGGCGGTCATTCCGGTCAGTTTCGGTCTGCTGGGGCTCGCGGCTATTTCCCGGTTGATCCGCGACGGCGTGCTGCTGATGCGCGGCGACAAGCTGGAAACCCGGTAGGAGTTCGGATCAATGGAAATCAACGATTATCTCGTCATCGCCATGTTCCTGACTTTCGTCGGGTTCCTGTTTACCGGTATTCCCGTCGCCTTCGTTTTGGGCGGTATCGGCGTCCTGTTCGCCGGTGTGGGCTACTTCGCCGATCTGTATCTGGATGCGGTGACCGGGCTCGATTTTCTGACTCTCGGTCTGGTGGTCAACCGGGTCTATAAAATCATGGACAACTGGGTGCTGGTCGCCCTGCCGATGTTTATTTTCATGGGGCTGATGCTCGACGAGTCGGGCGTTGCCGAGCGGTTGATGAAATCGATGCAGGAGCTGTTCGGCAAAGTCCGCGGCGGTCTGGCGATCACCGTGACGGCCATCGGCATCGTCTTGGCCGCTTCGACCGGCATCATCGGCGCCTCGGTCGTTTTGTTGGGGCTCTTGAGCCTCAAGCCGATGCTCGACCAGGGCTACAACAAGGCTCTGGCGCTGGGCACCGTGGCCGGGGCGGGGACGCTGGGCATTCTCATTCCGCCGTCGATCATGTTGGTCATCATGGCCGACCAGTTGGGCCTGTCGGTCGGCGATCTGTTCATGGGGGCGGTGATCCCCGGTCTGCTCCTGGGCGGCTTGTACCTCGTCTATATTCTGGGCGTTGGGTTGCTTAAACCCAGCCATGCGCCGCTCGATCCCGAGCGCCGCCCTATCCAGTGGGCGATCATCTGGGATGTGTTCAAGGCCATTCTGCCGGTTCTAGGGCTGATTATTGCCGTATTGGGCTCAATTTTCGCCGGCATCACCACGCCGACCGAAGCCTCGGGCGTCGGCGCGTTGGGCGCAACCTTGCTGGCGGCGTTCAACCGGAACCTCAACTTCAAGGTCTTTACCGAGGTCCTGCGCTCCACCTTCAACACCACCGCCTATATCTTCATGATTTTCTTAGGCGCGACCTGTTTCGCCCTGGTGCTGCGCGAACTGGGCGGCGACCAGCTGATCGAAAGCGTGCTGACCGGCCTGCCGTTCGGTCCGACCGGGATCATCCTGTTCATCCTTGGCGTGGTGTTCCTCTTGGGCTTCCTGCTCGACTGGATCGAGATCACCCTGATCATTCTGCCGCTGCTCTCGCCGGTGGTCTCGGCTCTCGGGCTCGACATTCCCGGATATGGCAAGATCGACAACCCGGAGCTGATCTGGTTCGTTATGCTGGTCGCTTTGGCGTTGCAGACCTCGTTCCTCACGCCGCCGGTCGGCTTCGCCTTGTTCTATCTCAAAGGCGTTTGCCCGCCCGAGGTTAAACTGACGGATATCTACAAGGGCGTCGTTCCGTTCATCATTCTTCAGTTGGTCGGTCTGGCGATCGTGTTACTCTATCCGTCATTGGTGACTTGGCTTCCGGCCGTCGCTTATTAAATAAGAAAAGAAACGCACAGGGGTAAAAGTAATTATGGCCGGACGCGCCTATCCGCAAAAACCGGACGCGGTCTATTTCTTCGGCACCTGCCTGGTCGATCTGTTCTATCCCGAGGCAGGGATGGCGGGGATCGAGCTGCTGGAACGCGAAGGAATCAAGGTGATCTTTCCGCAGGGTCAAAGCTGTTGCGGCCAACCGGCGTTCAACAGCGGTCACCGCGATGAAGCCCGCGCCGTGGCGGCAGCCCAGGTGAAGTTGTTTCCAAAGGATATTCCGGTGGTGCTGCCGTCCGGCTCCTGCGCGGGCATGATGCGCAAGCATTACCCGGAGCTGTTCGAGGGCCATGCACTGGAAGAAGCCGCGGTAAACCTCTCGGAGCGGGTGTTCGAACTGACTGAATTTCTCGTCCATGTCGCCGGGGTGAAGCTTGAAGACAAAGGCGAGCCGGTCCGGGTAACCTGGCATGGGTCTTGTCACTCCCAACGGGAAATGGGGGTGCTGGACGAACCCAAGAGCCTGCTTAAGCAACTGGGCAACGTGGAACTGGTCGAACTTCAGCGCGAGAAAGAGTGCTGCGGTTTTGGTGGGACCTTTAGCGTCAAACAGCCGGAAATCTCGGCCGCCATGGTTACCGACAAGACCGAGGATATCGAACGGACCGAAGCGAAAAAAGTGGTGTCCGGCGATTGCGGCTGCCTGATGAACATTACCGGCGCGTTGGAGAAGAAAAACAGCGCGGTTTCCGGCCAGCATATTGCCCAGTTCATTCTGGAGCGCACCCGATGAGTGCGCCGTCTGGAGAAACCTTCCGCGAGCGGGCGGGCGTGGCGCTGAAAGACGGCGAGCTTCGCGCCAACTTCCGCCGCGCCATGGACGGCCTGATGGGCAAACGGGCGGCGCAGTTTGCCGATGCCGACGAGTGGCAACGCCTGCGTGACTTGGGAGAATCCATCCGCCGCCGTGCGCTTTCCAAGCTGCCCGATCTGTTGGAGCAACTGGAAGAAAACCTGACCAACAACGGCATCACCGTCCATTGGGCTGAGACGGTGGAGGACGCCAACCAAATCGTTCTCGGCATCTTGCGCGAAAAAAACGCCAAGACCGTGGTCAAGGGCAAGTCGATGGTGTCGGAAGAAATGCACCTGAACGACTTCCTCGGGCGTCACGGCATTAGGGCGCTTGAAGCCGACTTGGGTGAATACATCGTGCAGATGGCCGGGGAAACGCCGTCGCACATCATCATGCCGGCCATCCACAAGAACCGCAAACAGATCGCCCGCCTGTTCAAAGACCGGATCGACGGCTTTACCTATACCGAAGACGCCAAGGAAATGACCGCTGCCGCGCGGGCCGAATTGCGCCGCGAGTTCTACGAAGCCGACGCCGGGCTGTCGGGCGTCAACTTCGCCGTCGCCGAAACCGGGACCCTTTGTCTGGTCGAAAACGAAGGCAACGGTCGCATGTGCACCACCGTACCGCCGCTGCATATCGCGGTGACGGGTATCGATAAGGTGGTGGAGAAACTTGAAGACGTGCCGCCGTTGTTCTCACTGTTGACCCGCTCGGCGACCGGCCAGCCGGTGACCACCTATTTCAATATGATTTCCGGGCCGCGCAGCGCAACCGACCGGGACGGCCCGGAAGAAGTGCATTTGATCCTGCTCGATAACGGGCGGACCCGCATCTATGCCGATGCCGAAACCCGGCGCTCCTTGCAGTGTATCCGCTGCGGGGCCTGCATGAACCATTGCCCGGTTTACACCCGGGTCGGCGGCCATGCTTACGGCGGCATCTATCCGGGGCCGATCGGCAAAATCCTCACGCCGCAGATCGACGGCATCGGCCAGTACGGCGATTTACCCAGCGCCTCGTCGTTGTGCAATGCCTGCGTCGAGGTTTGCCCGGTCAAAATCCCCATCGCTCAGGTGCTGGTCCGGCTACGCGACGAAGCCGCCGGGCACTGCTCGCGGCCTTCGGTCAAAGAGAGCGGGGCAAAGAAATCGACGGTGCAGGACATGGTCTGGTCCGGCTGGAAGTGGATGCATGAAAACCCCGGGGCCTACAAATTCATGAGCGGCGTTTTGACCAAGACGGGCAATCTGACGCCCGCCGCCGCGCCGTTACTCAAAGAGTGGACCAGCGTGCGGAGCAAGCCGAAGTTCGCCAAGAAGACCCTGCATCAACTGGCGAAAGAAAAGGGGCTGGCCGATGAGTAGCGCCCGCGACAATATTCTGGCCCGGCTGCGCAAAAGCGATGCTGACGGAGATTTGCCGGGTTCCGATTTCTCGGTGATGAAAGAGAAGATCTGGGGGGCGGAAGAAAAGGTTGAGCGGCTGATCGCCATGATGTCGGCGGTCAATACGGAGCTCCACAAAACCACCGAAGCCGGATGGCCGGATCTGGTGGCGGAACTGCTCAAAAAACGGGAGATCGACTCGCTGCTTATCGGCACCAACAACCGCTTGATGGACCGCCTGCAAGGTGCTTGGCGCGACAAGGGGGATGCGCCGGATATTCGCCTCTACGACCGGGCTTACGAAGACGAGCGGGCCGAAGTGTTCGCCGCTCCCGCCGCCCTGACCACGACCCGGGGCGGGATCGCCGAAACCGGCAGCCTGATCGTTTGGCCGGATGCCGCCGAGCCGCGTTTATTGTCGTTGGCCCCGCCGGTTCATATTGCCCTGCTTGAAGCCGACCGGCTGCACAATACTTTCTGGCAGGCGATGACGGCGGAAGGCTGGAAGGATGGCCTGCCGACCAACGCGCTGTTGATTTCGGGGCCGTCGAAAACTGCCGATATCGAGCAGGAGTTGACCTACGGCGTTCACGGTCCCAAAGAGCTGATCGTGCTGATTATCGAAGGATAGCTCTCCGGACATGTTCAACGCGCCTTCCCAACTGCCCGCTCCTTACGACCAATTGCACGCCCAACTGCGGATGATTTTCCCGCAGGAGAGGTTGATCACCGACCGGTTGCGCACCCTGGCTTATGGAACGGATGCCAGTTGTTACCGGTTGGTGCCGAAAATCGTCGCCGTGGTCGAAAGCGAAGAAGAGGTGGCGCGCCTTTTGGCCTGCACGCGCGATCTGGATGTTCCGGTGACCTTCCGGGCCGCCGGGACCAGCCTGTCGGGCCAGGCGATTACCGATTCGGTTCTGGTGCTTTTAGGGCAGAACTGGGACGGCTGCACGGTCGAAGAGGACGGCGACGCGCTGAAGGTTCAGCCGGGCGTCATCGGGGCGGAAGCTAATCGGGTCTTGGCGGCATATGGGCGCAAGATCGGGCCCGACCCGGCCTCGATCAATGCCGCGAAAATCGGCGGGATCGCCGCCAATAACGCCAGCGGCATGTGTTGCGGTACGGCGCAGAACAGTTACAACACGCTCAAATCCATGCGGGTCATGCTGGCCGACGGCACCCTGTTGGATACGGGGTCAGAAACCAGCCGTGCGGTGTTCGTCCAACGTCACAAAAAGCTGCTCGACGATCTCTCTGCCCTGGCGGAAGCAGTGCGGAAAAACAAGACGCTGGCCAACCGCATCAAGGCTAAGTTTAAGATCAAGAACACCACCGGCTATGCGCTCAATGCTTTGGTCGATTTCAAAGACCCCATCGACATTTTGCAGCACCTGATGATCGGGTCCGAAGGCACGCTCGGGTTCATCGCCGAGATGACCTACAACACGGTGCCCGACTACGCCGACAAGGCATCCGCCCTATTGTTGTTTCCCAACATGGAAACCGCCTGCAACGCAGTGGTGGCGTTGAAGAAAACGCCGGTTTCCGCCGTCGAGGTCATGGACCGGCCGGCGCTACGGTCCGTTGAAGGCAAGCCCGGCCTGCCCGACTATATCGCTGGTCTGGGCGAGGCGGTGACGGCGCTGTTGGTCGAGGTGCGGGGCAAAACCAAACGCACGCTGACGACTAATCGAAAAAAAGCCGAAGCGGCGCTTGATGGGATTGAGACCGTGCGGCCTATCGAATTCACGACCGATCCCGAACGCTGCCAACGCTATTGGAACATCCGCAAGGGGTTGTTTCCGGCGGTGGGTGCGGTGCGTAAAACCGGTACGACGGTGATTATCGAAGACGTCGCCTTTCCCATCGATAAATTGGCCCCGGCGACCCTCGATCTCCAGCGTATCTGTAAAGAGCATGGCTACGATGAGACGATCATTTTCGGCCATGCGCTGGAAGGCAATCTGCATTTCGTCTTTACCCAGGACTTCAACAGTCAAGAAGAAATCAACCGTTACGGACGCTTCATGGATGCGGTCACCAAGATGGTGGTCGACGATTACGACGGGTCGTTGAAGGCCGAACACGGCACTGGGCGCAATATGGCGCCATTCGTCGAGATGGAGTGGGGGGCGGACGCCTACCGGCTGATGTGGGAGATCAAGCGGTTGTTCGATCCCCAAGGGCTGCTTAATCCGGGCGTTTTGCTCAATGACGACAAGGCGGTTCACCTGCAAAACCTCAAGCCGTTCCCGGCGGCCCACGAGATCGTCGACAAGTGTATCGAATGTGGGTTTTGCGAACCCAAATGCCCGTCCCACGGCATGACCCTGTCGCCGCGCCAAAGGATCGTCGGTTGGCGGGAAATCAGCCGCCGGGAAAAAGCGGGCGAACCGGGGCTCGAGGACTTGAAGCAAGCCTACGCCTACCAAGGCGTCGACACCTGTGCGGCCTGCGGGCTCTGCGCCACGGCCTGCCCGGTGGGGATCGAAACCGGCCTATTGACCAAAGCCTTGCGGGCCGAGCGCCGGACGCCGTTTGAGCGGAAGGCCGGGGATTGGCTGGCCGATCATTACGGAACGGCCATGGCCGCCACCTCCTTGGGCCTACGGGCCGCCGATTTGGCGCATGGTATCCTTGGGTCGAAAATGATGGAAACCCTGGCCAACGGGACGCGAAAGCTTTCCGGCGGTAAAACGCCGGTCTGGATGCAATCCATACCGCGCGGCCAATGGACCACACCGGCCAGCCCCGAGGGAACCGACAACGAGAAGGTGGTTTATTTCCCCAGTTGCGCGGCGCGTACCATGGGACCGATGCGGGGTGACGACAGCGAGCCGCTGCCCAAGGTGACGGCGCGGGTGCTTAAAAAGGCCGGGTTCGAAGTGATCTATCCCAAAGGGTTGAACGATCTCTGCTGCGGTCAGCCGTTCGACAGCAAAGGCTTATTTGAGGCTGCCGACCGGAAGGCGGGGGAATTGGAAGCGGCTTTGATGGAAGCCAGCGACAATGGAGCGCATCCCATCGTTTTCGACACCAGCCCCTGCGGTTACCGGATGAAGACGTTTTTGCAAGAGCGGCTTGATATTCGCGACGTGACCGAGTTTATGCACGATGTGGTGCTCGACCGGCTGTCGTTGCAAAAACAGTCCGAGCCCGTCGCCGTCCACGCGACCTGCAGCACCCGCAAGATGGCTTTGGAAGGGAAGCTGAAGTCCATCGCCTACGCCTGTGCGGAAGACGTCATTGTTCCAGTCTCCGTCGAATGCTGCGGCTGGGCGGGCGACAAGGGATTTACCACGCCGGAGCTGAACCGCCATGCGCTGGGTAAACTGAAACGGGATTTGGCGGGCAAGGCGGTGGCCGGGTACTCGACCAGCAGGACCTGCGAGATCGGGTTGTCGAACCAAGGCGGTACGGCCTACCGTTCGATTGTCTACTTGATCGATCAGTGCTCTAAATAAGATCGTCGGCGAGGGTTTCGCCGATCAGCTTTTTCAATACGTCGGGCTGCACCGGCTTGTGAAGCAAAGCGAAGCCACTGGTCGCCACTTCCTGGAGACGCTCAGGCGCCGTGTCGCCGGTAATGATGATTCCCGGGATCGACCAGCCCAATTCGTGGTTGATCTTGTTGATGGTGTCCGCGCCGGTGAGTTCATCCTGCAGGCGGTAATCGGCAATGATCAGGTCGAGCGGTGCTTTACGCTCTCGGCAAAGGCGCAGGGCATCCTCGGACGATTCGGCGGCCAACACATCGAAACTCCAGGCATCCATCAAGGCGGTCATGCCGTCGAGAACCGCCGGGTCGTCGTCGACCACCAAGATGTTTGGGGTCAAAGAATTTTTCTGAGGTGTCGTGGAATGGCGGGGGTGTGCGTCCGGCTCGGAGGCGATGTCGGCGCAGGCTGGAACGACAACCGAGAAAACCGATCCCTTGCCGACCCAGGACTTTGCGTCGAGCGGATGATCGAGCAGGTCGGCGACCCGCTGGACGATGGACAGGCCGAGCCCAAGGCCGTGTTCGCGCTGGCGGCCCGGGTTGTCGAGTTGTTGGAACTCCTGGAAAATCAAGTCCATCTTGTCGTCCGGGATGCCGCCGCCCGTGTCCCAGACTTCCAATCGGAGGTCCGCTCCCCGACGTCGGCAGCCGACGAGAATTTTCCCGGTCGGCGTATAGCGGACCGCGTTGGAAACCAAGTTGCCGACGATCCGTTGAAGCAGGGTCGGGTCGGTTTCAATAACCGCCGCAGAGGGAACGACGACAAGGTCGATGCCTTTTTGTTTGGCTTCTTCCCTGAAGGTGTTTCGGACCCATTCGAGCGTTTGGGATACCGGGAAGGGCCGTTTGACCGGTTCCATGATTCCGGCATCCAGCCGCGAGATATCGAGCAATGAGTTGAGCAGTCCGGCCAGCGCTTCGATAGAATTTTCGATATTGCCGATCAGCCGGTTCTGCTTGTGAGTTTCCATGGCGCCTTTACGGCGGACCGAGTCGCCGAGAGCGGCGACGAACATGGCGAGGGCCTGCAGCGGCTGGCGTAGGTCGTGGCTGGCGGCGGCCAAAAACCTGGATTTGGCCAGGTTGGCCCGTTCCGCTTCGTCCTTTGCGGTCCGCAAAGCTTCCTCGTTTCTGACCATTTCAGTGATGTCATGGACAAAGCCGACTAGGCGAGAGGATTCCTTGCCGTTTTCGATGCTGTAGCGGCTGGCCAATTCCACGGTCCGTACCTCGCCGTCGGTTCGGACAATCCTGAAAATGCCGTTGAATTGGCTTCTATCGGCGATGCACCCGAGCAAAACATGTTTGGCCATCTGGTAGTCGTTGGGGTGGACGAACGAGAGGAACGTTTGATCGTCCATCGAATGACTGGCCGGGTCGACGCCGAAAATCTCATAGACCTCGTCCGAATACCATATGTCGCCGGACAGGATGTCCCAGGCCCAGCTGCCGAGGTGGGCGAGGTTTTCGGCTTCGGCAAGCCGTGCGGTCGCCTCGAGAAGCTTCGTCTCCGCTTCCTTTTGTTCGGTGATGTCACGGAACATGGCGGTGAAAAGTTCAAGCTTTCCATTCCTTCCGGGAATGCCCGAAACGGAAGTTGAGATAGGAATTTCGCTGCCATTGTGGCGGCGTAACCAAAACTCGCCCTGCCATTCGCCGGATTTGAGGGCATCTTTCCACCATGTCAGCGCTTCATCCTTTTCATGGCGGGTCGCCAGCAATATGAAGCAGTTCTTGCCGATGATCTCCTGTTGCCGATAGCCGGTGATCTGCTCGAACGCCGGGTTGACGGACTGGATGTTGCCTTGGGTGTCGGAAATAAAGATGGCTTCGCTGGTGTTGGTGAAAACCGCCGTTGCGCGGCGCGTCAGTTCCTCGAACTGCTTTTGTTTCGACGCGTAGGACAGGTAGTAGGTCAAGGCGGCGGCGAGGATCATCAAAACCGCGGCGGCGTAGAGATCGGCGGCGACGTTGTAAGTGGCGCTGGTGATGGTCAGTTCACCGATTTCCTCCCCGTCCCAAATGACCGGCTCGCGGAAAGACCGTTCAAGAACGTGGGCGGGAAATGCAATTTCAGGGAGCTGGCGTTCAAACGCGACGAACGAATCGCCGTTTTCGTAGGTGACTTTGAGCGATGATATCCGGTTATCGGAAACGATGACTTTGAGGAATTCCTGGGCGTCTTCTTGGTTGATTGTCCAAAGGTAGTGGGCAAAGAACCGGCTATACTCCTGCGCTTTCTCGATCCGGGCGTTTTTTTCGGCGGTATGGTAGCGGCTCATTGCAAAAATGACGGCGACCACCAGGAAAAGATAGCCCGCTATGAGGAGGCCCGATCTCTTCAACATTCCCTCCTTACCGTTCCTCTCGGTTTTGTCTTATTGAACCCATCGCCATCATGACAAGCTGGCGCTATCATGGGCCAAATATTGGTATAGGCGCAACCGGGAGTGAGGGATGGTTACAGTTTTTGCTTCGGCGGGGGATTTGACCGAAAAACAGGTGACGTTCTCGACGCTGGCCGAAGGGGTATACGCCTATACGGCTGAGGGCGATCCCAACAGCGGCGTCATCGTTGGCGACCGCGGCGTGATGGTGATCGACGCCCAGGCGACGCCGCAGATGGCCAAACGGGTCATCGACCGGATCAAAGAGGTGACCGATAAGCCGGTGACTTATTTGGTGCTCAGCCATTACCACGCCGTGCGGGTCTTGGGGGCGGCGGCCTATGGCGCGGAGGAAATCATCGCCAGCAAAAACACCGAAGCGATGATTGAAGAGCGGGGAGCCGAGGATTGGACTAGCGAGTTCGAACGGTTCCCCCGGCTGTTCCTGGGTCATGAAACGATCCCCGGACTGACCCGGCCGACCCGGACGTTCGACAATCCCATCGCCATCGATATGGGAAACCGTGTGGTCGAAGTGTTCCATCCCGGACGCGGGCACACCCAAGGCGATACGGTGGTCTGGCTGCCGGAGGAAAAAATACTCTTCGCCGGCGACCTTGTGGAGTATGGCGCGACCCCTTATTGCGGTGATGCGCATTTAACCGACTGGCCGCAAACGTTGGCGGTTCTTGCGGAACTTGAACCGGAAAAATTGGTGCCGGGACGGGGCGACGCCTTGACGACCAGCGCCCAATGCCGGGAAGCCATCTCCATGACCAGGGCGTTTATCGGCGATCTGTTTGAAACGGCCAAACAGGCGCGGAGCGAGGGACTATCGCTAAAGGAGGCGTTCGATCTGGCGAAACAACGGATGGACCCGAAATACGGAGACTGGGTGATCTACGAGCACTGCATGCCGTTCAATGTCGCGCGGGCCTATGATGAAGCCCGGGGCATTGACCGGCCAACCGTTTGGACGGCCGAACGCGACAAGGAAATGTGGGCCGCTCTGAATGGATAGGAACAATGACTATTAGGCGGTTTCAGTCTTGGGTGCGGCAATTGCCATGGCCTCGGCGATGACCTCCCGGTCTCCGATATGGTTGGCGAGCAGCAGGACCAATTTCGCATTGGCTTTGACGCTTTCCTCGTCGCTGAGGTTCCGATGGAACGCGATCAGCATTTCATAGAAATCGTCGGGGTTGTCCATATTGGGGTCGGTATTGAGTTTCATTTCGCGTTTCCCTATCGCCCTTTCGCTTTTTTGAGCGCCGCTTCAATGGCGGCTTGATCGAATTGTTTCCAACGCCCGGCAACGTGCTGATCGGGACGGATCAAATAAACGGCATTATTATCGCCGTCGTAGCGCTCTTTGATCAGGCCGTCGGTGTCGAAGACGTCTTCGCCGACAACGACCGATTTGCACCCCTTTACCGTCCGGTTTTCCGCCGGACCGAGAAACAGCAAGGTAAAGGCGTCGCCGAGGCGGTTGAGCAGCCACTCGGGTTTCCCGTCGGCGGCGGTGACCGGCGCGTCCGGGCAAGGTGCGCCGGGAATGGGGCCTCGGTTAAACGAGGCTTCATCGGGCGTATTGAGGGCGGAGGAGCCGTAGGTTGCCGGGAGGGATAAACGGCCGCTGTTGATCAAGGGTCTGGCGAAGGCGTGATCTTGCGCCAACTCCAGAACCGAATCGCGAAGTACCCGGCTGATCGCGCTTTTGGGGACGATAAAGTCCGTTGAGCGGGTCGAATTCAGCAGGTTGATATCGGCGGCGGCGACGCGTTCTTCGTCGTAACTGTCGAGTAGGGAAACCGGCGCGAGACGATCCATGACCAGCTTGAGTTTCCAAATCAGATTGTCGGTATCCTGAACGCCGGAATTGGCGCCCCGGGCGCCGAACGGCGAAACCTGATGGGCGGAATCGCCGGCAAACAGGATGCGGCCGTGGCGGAAGCGTTCGAGCCGACGGCATTGATAGGTGTAGACCGAAACCCACTCGATTTCGAACTCCACGTCGTCGCCGAGCATGGCTTTGAGCCGCGGTTTTACCCGTTCGGGCTTCATCTCTTCTTCGGGGTCGGCGTCCCAGCCGAGTTGGAAGTCGATGCGCCACAGGTCGTCGGACTGCTTGTGAAGGAGCGTTGACCGTCCGGGGTTGAATGGCGGGTCGAACCAGAACCACCGCTCGGGCGGAAAATCGTTTTTCATCACCACGTCGGTAATCAAAAAACGGTCCTTGAAAGCCTGGCCGAAAAAATCAAGGCCGAGAAAGTCCCGGATCGCCGATTTCGATCCGTCGGCGGCGATCACCCAGTCGGCGGCGGCGGCGTAGTTTCCGGAAGGGGTGGAGACGGTCAGGGCGGCCCGGTCGGCGGCGGGTTCAATGCCGACGACCTCTTCCTGCCAACGGATGTCGACCCCGAGTTCGGTTGCCCGGTCGATTAAAATATCTTCCAGATGATACTGCTGCAGATTGATAAACGCCGGGATCTTGTGGCCCGGCTCGGGCAGCAGGTCGAAATTGAAAACTTCCCGCTCGCCGTTAAACAGGCGGCCGGTTTTCCAGACCACGCCTTTTTCGATCATCCGCTCCGCGCAACCCAAACGGTCCCAGATTTCCAGCGCGCGCTTGGAATAGCAAACGGCGCGTGAGCCGATACTGACGGTGGCGGCGCGGTTGAGAAGAACGACGGGAACGCCCTTTAGGCGTAGATCGATCGCCGCGGTCAGGCCGACCGGGCCGCCGCCGACAACAACCACCGGATGGTGCGCCGTTTTCTCCGATTTTTGGTCTTCCGAGACTCTGTGCGAATGCTCGGTGTAACGATAAGTCTGTAACATTTGAAGTCCACCCTGGGGCGGAACATTAAACGGGGTTGGGAGAGATGAAAACACCGGAAATGCCCGGAATGTGCAACCGCCCTTTATTATTCGGCCCCGCGCCCCTAGATAAGGTAGTAAAATTATTGCTTTTTGACGAAATTTCTCAAATCAGAGCAAAGGGTTGCTTCATAATTCCTAAACTCGAAGAAGGTAGGATCGCAGCGCGTTAGAGTGCGATCAAACTGGGGGATGCCTTGTTGGCGTCAATCCAGCGCGGTCCAGCTCTAATGTAGAGGGATCTTTTTGGGGGATTCCGGAAGTCGGTTTCGGTATGGCAGTAAGACGGACGTACGAAGTCAGTATTCAAATGGGCGGGCGCTGGGAAATCCAGGCGCGGTATCCTTCGTCGGAAAAGGACGAAGCGATGGAGGACGCCTATTCGCTGGAGCGGATCAAGCGCGGAGCCGCCGTCAAGGTCGTCTTGGAGACCTACAACTCCGACACCGGCGAAATGAAGGAAGTCACCATCTATAAAAGCGCCGGTTCTGTCGGTTCGGGCGGCGGTGGCGGAGGGGCATCGTCGTCCCGGTCGTCGGGCGGAGCGGGCCGGGGCTTCGGCCGAACCAACTTGGGCGACTATTTGGACGACCCGTTTGAAGAAGAAGAACGGGAAGAAGAAGCCCGGCGGCAAAAGGCCGAAAGTATCGGCAAGGCGGTCGGCTATGTTGTTTTGATTGTATTATCCAGCACGGCTCTTTCGGCGGTTTTAACCCTTTTGTTTTCGATGATGGCGCCGCGTTACGGCCTCTACAACTTAGTGGCGGGCATGTCGAAAGGCGAGACTTTGGTCGGCGTTTTCGTCGCGCTGTTCGTTTTCTTTGCGCTGATTTTATTTTTTGTCTACCGCAGCAAGCTTTCCGTCGGTGGAGACGACTATGCCGACCCATACGGACTTGAAGAAGACACGCCGCCGCCAAAACCAAAGGAAACGAAAAAGAAAGAAGAGATGAAAATGGACTCCAGCGGGCTGCTGGAGGACGATGACGCCGTCGACGCCGACATTTCGGAACCTTTGATCGGCAACGTCGACGACGTGGATGAGCCGGCGGCCGAACTGGAACCGTTGCCTGAGCCGGAACCGGAGCCTGAAGAGCCTGAACCGGCCGCTCCCGAGGTCGAGCCAGAGCCAGAGCCCGAAGACGACAGCGGGTTGAGCGGCGCGGGGGAAATTCAGAAACTGACGATGATGAATTTCCTCAGCCGGGGCATTAAGGCGGTCAAGGAAAGACACTCCAAGCTCGATAATATGTCCCGTTTCGGCATCAATCTGTTTATGGCCGGGGCAAGCGAGGAGTTGGGATCGTCCCGCGCCCTTTCGCGGCTCGACGTTTCGATCATTCTTTGCGATACGGTCAAGGCGCTCGGCACCAACGCGTCCATGGCCGAGAAATTCGCCGACTCGTTCGAAAGCTATTTAATGAATCCCAACTATTTGAACATGGTCGACGAAGGCCGCGCCGCCATGGCGGCGTTTATCGATGGCGACGAAAGCGGTCCGGCGAAATTGCTTGAAGCCCTGGAAAACTGGCGCAATCCAAAAAACGAGGATCAGGCGGGCAAAGGGCCGATCGCGGTGATGTTTACCGATATCGTCGGGTCGACCGATATGACCGTAACCTTGGGCGATCACGCGGCTCAACACTTGGTTCGCACCCATAACAAAATCGTCCGCTCGGCTTTGACCAACTATTTCGGCAAGGAAATCAAACATACGGGCGACGGGATTATGGCGTCGTTCAACGATGTCACCAAGGCGGTGGCGGCGGGAATCGATATCCAGCGGCGGATCGAAGGCAACAACCGGGCGGCTCCCGATCAGCCGCTGCATTTGCGGATCGGCATCAATTGCGGCGAAGCCATTGCCGAAGACAACGATCTGTTCGGCGTGACCGTTCAGCTTTCCGCCCGCCTTTGCGCCGCCTGCGATACGGATAAGGTATTAGTCTCCGACGCCGTCCGGACCGAAACGGCCGAGGCGGGATATGCCTATATCGATAAGGGCACTCGCAGGATGAAAGGATTTAAAGACCCGGTTCCGGTGTTTGAAGTGGGATGGCAGCCCGGCGTTGGCGTTTCGATGCCTGGAGTGGAAACGCAAGCGCCGACGCCAACCGCTCCGGCGGGTGAGGAGGCCTCGTCGGCTGTGTCGACGCAGGAAACTCCCGCTACCCCTCCTTCGGCAAATGACGAAAAAGCTGGGGTAGAACAAACGCAAAGCAAAACAACGGAAGATGTGTCAGCCTGAACCGGCGCTGGGCGGCTTTCATTGAAAATGCCAAAAATACATGGTTGTGCCCACGGCTGAGCGGCATTACTCTGTTCTTATTGCTGGACAAATGCCGCTGGCAGTCAAAAATTTGAACCTGTGACATGTCTCAGGGAAGGTTAGGAGGTTGGAGAGAAATGGCCCAGAACAGGTACCGCCTGGTAACCCGCAGCGATTTCGATGGTTTGGTCTGCGCCGTGTTGCTGAAGGAAATGGACCTTATCGACGACATCGCTTTCGTGCACCCGAAGGACATGCAGGACGGTAAGATCGAAATTTCAAGCCGCGACATCACCACCAACTTGCCCTATGTGCAAGGGGTGCACCTTGCCTTCGACCACCATGCCAGCGAACTTGACCGGTTGGATCACGAGCCGGGCAATCTGGTGATCGACCCGGACGCCCCTTCGGCGGCGCGGGTCGTCTACCGTTATTATGGCGGTAAGCAGGAGTTCCCGACCATCTCCGCCGATCTGATGGACGCGGTGGACAAGGGCGACGCGGCCCAGTTCAACAAGGATGAAGTGATCAACGCCCAGGGGTGGCCGTTGCTCAACTTCTTGATGGACGCCCGCACAGGGCTTGGCCGGTTCAAGGAGTTCCGGATTTCCAACTATCAGCTGATGATGGAACTCATCGACTATTGCCGCAACCATACCATCGAAGAAATTCTCGAGCTGCCGGACGTCAAGGAGCGGGTCGAGCTTTACCGGGAACATGAAGAAAAGTTCAAGGATCAGGTCAAGCGGTGTTCGACCGTGCATGGCAATCTGGTTGTTCTCGACCTCCGCGACGAAGAAACGATTTTCGCCGGCAACCGCTTCATGATTTATGCGCTTTATCCGGAGTGCAATATTTCCATCCACGTGCTGTGGGGCTTGAAAAAGCAGAATACGGTTTTCGCCACCGGAAAATCGATTTTCGACCGCACCTCCAAAACCAACGTCGGCGCGTTGATGCTGAAGTACGGCGGCGGCGGGCACCATGCGGCGGGCACCTGTCAGGTCTCCAACGACAAGTCGGACGACGTTTTGAAGGAACTGATCGACCAGATTACCGCCGACGGCTAGTTCGGTTGCGAGAGACGTTAAATGTGGGCGTTTGCCCTCCGGATGCGCCGGCATGGTTTCCGCCATGCCGGCGATCTTTTGAGCTGTTGGAATCGAAATGACCGTAAAGCCGACGGGAAACCTGGAACAGGATTTGGGCGCGGCAAGCCGTCTTTTGGAGATGGGGCGGCCCAAGGAAGCCGAAAAGCTTCTGGTCCGGCTGGCCAAAAAAGCGCCCAAAGACCCGGACGTTCACAATTTTCTCGGATTGGCGCTCAAGCAGCAGGGCAATCTGGGCAAGGCCAGAGTGCATTTTCAAAAAGCGCTCAAACTGTCGCCGAAAAGCGCCGGCCTGATGGTCAATCTCGCCTTGTTGCTCAAAGCCGAAGGGAAATTTGCCAAGGCCGAAGACCTTTACCGCAAGGCGCTGTCGCTCTCTCCCGACCTAGCGATCATTTACGTTAACCTGGGGGTCGTCCTGGCCGATCAGCGGCGCTATGACGAGGCGGTCGAGGTTTACGAAGCCGGACTGTCCAAATCGTCCAACTCTCCCGAAATGCTGGTCAACCTGGCTGAAGCGCTGTCCGGCATGGACGAAACCGAAAAGGCTGAAGAGCGTTACAAAGAGGCTCTGGAGTTGGCCCCGCAGCATGTGAAGGCCCTGGTCGGTTACGGCACGATGCTGAAGAACCTGAAGCGTTTCGATGAGGCGGAATCATTATTTAAGCGGGCCGTTTCCCTAGCTCCCGACTCGATGGAAGTGCGCAACAACTATGGGGTCATGCTTCAGGTGGCGGGACGTGTCGGCAAGGCGGAAACGCATTTGGCCGAAGCCGTCCGGTTGTCCGGCGGTATTCTGCAGATGCACCTCAATCATGCCTCCGCGATAAAGGAAACGGGCCGCGTCGACGAGGCCTTGGAAATCTATGAAAACCTGTTGAATTCGGGCAAGGAAACGCCGGAACTGATTTCCAACTACCTGTTTACCCTCAACTACTCGGACCGCCTGACGGCAGAACAAATCACCGAAGCCCATTGCCGGTGGGGCGGGCGTTTGGGGGCGCGGAAAAAAACGGCGCGTCACCGTCCAGCCGCCCCGGCAATCGCCGGTGAAAACCGCGGGCTGCGTATCGGTTACGTGTCGCACGACTTCAAACGTCATTCGGTGGCCAATTTCATTCGACCGGTTCTGCGCGAGCATGACCGGGACTCGTTTGAGGTTTTTGCCTACTCGACGACTCGTAAGCCGGATGAGGTCACCCAATCGATCGCTGACGTGACCGACCGCTGGTTCGATGCGGGAGGGCTGTCCGACGCGGAGTTGGCTGAGAAGGTGGTCGAGGATCAAATCGATATTCTGGTCGATCTGGGCGGCCATACCGGCCACAACCGCCTTGCTGTGTTCGCCAACCGCGCCGCACCCTTACAGACGACCTGGATCGGCTATCCGAATACGACGGGCGTCGCCGAAATGGATGTCCGGCTGGTCGACGCTTTGACCGATCCGGAAGAGGCGTCCTACGACCTGGGGTCGGAAGCGTTGGTTCGACTGCCCGGGTGTTTCCTCTGTTACGAGCCGACCATGACCTTGCCCGACGTGGCGGAACCGCCGTTTCGGAAGAACGGCCATGTGACCTTTGGCTGCTTCAATAACCTGGCCAAAATGCAGCCGAATGTCTTGCGCCTTTGGGGCGAATTGATGGGGCGCGTTCCGGACTCCCGCCTGCTGTTTAAGGGAAAACCGTTTGTCGACTCCTCAGTTCAGGAGCGCATTCTCCGGCTGATGGGGATGGGCGAAAAGGATCGTCACCGGATCGAATTCCGCGGCTACGAGCAGAGCCAGGAAGGCCATTTGGCGGTCTACAACACCGTGGATATCGCGCTGGATACGTTCCCCTATAACGGCACCACAACCACCTGCGAGGCGTTGATCATGGGCGTGCCGGTGATTGGCCTGAGCGGCGACCGGCATGCCGCGCGGGTCGGGCTCAGCCTGTTGAGCGCTGCCGGGGTGCCGGAGCTGGTGGCCGATACGCCGCAAGACTATTTGGCCATAGCCGCCGCGCTTTCAGAGGATCGTGATCGATTGGCGGCCTACCGCTCCGAGTTGCGCGGAAAGCTGCAGACCTCGCCTCTGATGGACGCCAAAGGGTTCGTCGCTCGCTATGAGGAAACGGTGAAAGCTCTTTTCATGGAGCGCCAAGCGTCCTAAATAGTGTCGGCAACGACGATCCGTTCAAAGAATGACGAAAAGCAGGTCAAGCCGATCGATGAGCGAGGGTCCCCTCCAAAAATACCGGGCGAAGATTGCCGCGGAAGATTTGCGCCCCGACCCCGCCCAGGAACTGGCGGCGGAAAAGCTGCAAAGCCTTTACCATGCGCTGCAACGGTTCAAGCCTTCGACCGGCCATCAGGGCTGGCGCGCCCGGTTCGGTCTGGCGCGCCCGCAGCGCGGCGACCCGCCGCAAGGGCTCTATATCTACGGCGATGTCGGCACCGGCAAGTCCATGATGATGGATTTGTTCTTCGAAACCGCACCGGTGGAGAAGAAGCGGCGGGTGCATTTTCATTCCTTCATGCAGGAAGTTCATTCCCGGCTCGACAGGTTGCGCAAGAGCAAGCACAAGGACGACCCGATCCCGGCGGTCGCCAAGGCCATCGCCGAAGAGGCATGGTTGTTGTGTTTCGACGAGCTGGTGGTCGACAACATCACCGACGCGATGATTTTGGGGCGGTTGTTCGAAGCCCTGTTCGAAAACGGCGTTGTGGTAGTCACCACGTCCAACCGTTATCCCGGCGATCTTTACAAAAACGGTCTCCAGCGCGACCGGTTTTTGCCGTTTATCGATCTGATCAAAAGCAAACTCGACGTCATGGAGTTGGACGGCGGATACGATTACCGGATGAACCGGATCAAGGGCGAGGAAGTCTATCTCTGGCCCTTGGGTGCTGAGGCCGACGAACGAATCGAGCGCTGCTTCAATCTGTTGCGCGGCGACGGCAAGGCGCAATCCGACTACATCATGGTCAAGGGACGGCGCATCGACTTTCCGTTTGTTGCGGGCGGCGCGGCGCGGACCACCTTCAACGCGCTCTGCGGTCAGGCCTTGGGCCCGGCCGACTATTTGGAAATCGCGGTGCAGTTCCATACGCTGATTTTGGAAAATGTTCCCCGCATGGGGCCGGAAAGCCGCGATAAAGCCAAACGCTTCGTCACCCTGGTCGACGCGCTCTATGAGCATAAAGTCAATTTGGTTTGCTCGGCCGAGGTGGCGAGCGAAGATCTTTACCCGGCGGGCGACGGATCGTTCGAGTTTCACCGCACCGTTTCGCGCCTAAATGAAATGCAATCGGCGGAATACCTCAGTCTGCCCCATTTGACGTAACGTAAACGGGGCGCGGGAGTCGGTACTGGTATTACCGATTTATCCCCAAAACGTAGGGTCTCTGCGGGTTTCAGGGCAAAAAGAGGGTTCTTTGCACTTGCCCTTTAGAATAAATCGCGCTAGTAACCCCTCCTGACATTTTTGCGCTGCGGCAACGATGCCGGGCGCGGTCGCGAAGACCCGTCGGAGAGAGATCTCCATATTCGAGAAATTCAAGGGGAGTTCCCATGGCTCGCAAGAAAATCGCACTTATTGGCGCCGGCAACATCGGCGGCACTCTGGCTCACCTCTGTGCTCTTAAGGAGCTCGGCGACGTTGTCGTTTTCGACATCGCCGAAGGTGTTCCCCAGGGTAAGTCGCTGGACCTCAATCAGTCCGCTCCGATTGACAGCTTCAACTCGTTGCTGACCGGCACCAACGATTACGCCGACCTTAAGGGCGCCGATGTCTGCATCGTCACCGCCGGTGTTCCCCGTAAGCCGGGCATGAGCCGCGACGACCTGATCGAAGTCAACGCCAAGGTGATGAAGTCCGTCGGCGAAGGCATCAAGGCCAACTGCCCCGACGCGTTCGTCGTCTGCATCACCAACCCGCTCGACGCCATGGTTTGGGCGCTGCGCGAAGT
>Ga0070727_10000543_pt1 | contig 45523 bp, 32 predicted proteins | sample tdAd472_FD_66722 | JGI IMG/M metagenome (GOLD analysis project Ga0070727, IMG submission 66722) | Marine sediment microbial communities from the Atlantic coast under amendment with organic carbon and nitrate - tdAd47.2 | ecosystem: Environmental > Aquatic > Marine > Coastal > Sediment | place... | reverse complement strand
GGGCAAGTGGTCAGGTGCGCCTCCCGGTACATGCGGTGTTACGGTTTCCGGCGGTTCCTGGACGTTTGGCAGAAACCAATGCGGCATTGTTGTTCGGTGCTCACGTGGCGATCCGGTTTCGATCGTACATTTCAAAGGATCGAGTACTGCTTTCACCATTAAAGGTGTGGAAGTTGATGGTAATTATCCGACGTGCACCAATGGTTACGCACTCTACATTAATGACCACACTTACAAGCTCTCTGAGCATCCTGGCGAATGGCGTGAAGACATCCGTATTCTGAATAATTATCTTCACTCGTCCGAGGGAAGCAACATCTATTTTGGTTCGAACCACGATGAAGAAGGTAGCGATGATCTTTTTCTCAGGAATAACGAAATTGCCTACAACATCGTCGAGGATGCGGGTTGTGACGGCATGAAGACCAAGCGCGTTATAGAGGGGTCGAGCTCCATACATCACAATTACGTGAATCGAACGGGGATAAAGATCGGTGCAAATCCGACTACGGGCTGCACGTCGTCAGGGATCAGGGTTAAGGGTGGTTTCACTGAGATTCACAGCAATATAGTGAAGAATACTGGCATGGAATCGATAGGTGGCGGCGGTGGGATCACGCAGATCATTCAGAAATTGCCGGTAACAGAGTTCCCGAGGATGCCGATTTCCATCTACAACAACGTTGTCCATGAAACTGGAGGGTCGGGAATCACCATCCTCCGCCAGGATATGACCGATTCGCAACCCGTTCCTGAGATCTACAACAACACTGTCGTCGCCCCAATCGTAGGGAGTGGGATTCAATGTGCGTCAAGTGTGTCAACAAGAGGGATTATCCGTGACAACATCGTTGCCGGGGAAGGTGTCAACGAGGGGCCGTGTGCGAGCACGAATAACCGAACTGGAACGCCGGTAGCTCAGAGATTCATTGACTTGGCAAAAGACGATTTCAGGCTGACCACTTCCAGCTCTGCGAGGAATGCGGGTGGCAATTGTCCATCAGCGGATCTTGTCGAGACCGCGCGACCGCAGGAGGGCGAGTGCGATCAAGGGGCATTTGAGTACACTAGCAACATAACGGCTGCGAGGCCCAATCCGCCCAGTAATTTTAGTGCCCAATAGGATTCGCGATTCGCTGCATTCGCACGTACACGCCCGACAAAACAACTTTTAAACTCTGCGCAGATCGCTCAGAATGAGCCCGCGTGTCATCGATTACTGCATGCGCGCGCGACTCGGAGGGCGTTGATGGAATTTCTTTTCGATGAGGTCGAGAGCCTGCCCAAGTTGGCCTGGGTTGTGCTCATGAGGGAGAATGTCGATACGGTCACTGTGCAACACGGGCCATGGGTAGAGGCCAGCGAGGATTTCTTTGTCGAAGGGGCGTGGAGCGGGGATTTCGCGGCGCAATCTATTGAATCGACCACGCTGATGGGGTCCGGTGGCAAAATCACAGAAGACGGACTGCTCCTAGCGACTCCGAATCACACCCTCGATCGTATCTATGTCTATAAAGAGCGAGATTCCCTTGTGGCTTCGAACTCGCTTCCATTCTTGCTGTCCAGAGCAGAGGACGATCTCGACATGAGCTTCCTCTTCTATGATGCATTATTGGCCTCAATCATCGATGGACTCGAGAAGTACGAGCGGGTGTTGCCAACCGAAAAGGGAATCGGTGTGCATCTTTACTACCACTGTAATCTGCATATCTCTTCCGACCTCACCATTGCGGAAAGGCCAAAGGCAGCTATCCGAGATTTTTCGGATTACCTGGACTACACAGGATTCCTCGAAGAGCAGGTCGCCGCTATCTGTGCGAATGCCGGTCACGCCAGCCGGAAAGTTCGTTACTCGCCCGTAACGACGATTTCCAGCGGCTATGATTCGCCGGCCTGTGCTGTCTTGGCACGCAACGCAGGATGCCAGGTCTCGCTAACGATCGCGGAGGCACGAGGTGATCACAAAGAGGATTCTGGTCATCTTATCGCGGAGCAACTTGGTCTTGAGGTGAAGACTTTTGAACGATTGGCTTATCGGCGGAATAGTAGTTTCCTGGAAGCAGAGTGTTCGGGAGGACCGACCGAGTTTTCTTCGCTGGCCGACGACCTCGCGCAGACGATTCTGTTTGTCGGATTCCATGGCGGCGAGGCTTGGAATATCGACTCAACGCCGAGCAGATCCATTGTCAGAGGGGATGCCAGCGGATTCGGGCTCACGGAACTGCGGCTTAGAACTGGATTCATTCAAATGGCGATACCATTTATTGGTTGCACGAGCCACCCTTCGATTCATCGAATTTCCAACTCGGCAGAAATGCGTCCGTGGAGTCTCGGTAACCGATATGATCGACCGATCCCAAGACGCTTGGTCGAGGAATGCGGCGTCGATAGACAATTGTTTGGTATGCAGAAGAAAGCGGCGGGTGTTTTCGTGACGCAAGAAGGGATTCAGGAGACTCTGTCAGAGAGATCTTTCCGTGATTTCTCTGAGTTTTGTGAGACGTATTGGCGCTGGTCGTTTGGGGTAAAGAGTGGAGTAGTGAGGGCCGCACGCTCCCTGGCGGTCCTGAATAAGCGGGCGAGTAGGGTCCTGGGTCGCGTCATCCGAAGAGCCACCGGTCTGAACGTGAAGATTCCGATTCTGCTGCCGCGCCCTTTGCGAATTCGAACCTACGGATATGCAGGCCGCGAGGCTCTGCTGCTTCATTGGGGTGTAAGGAAAATGATGTTGCGGTATGTAGACAGGTAGCGAACTGACGGCATTGAATCGATCGATACCACCGCCGAGCTTTCCGACTGCCCGGTCGGACCACTTTTTCGGTGTGCAAGCAGCCGCAAAGACAGCTCCCATAACCCTCTGAATTTCTTTTACATAAACCGCCTTCGAGCGCTTGAGACATAACGCTCGAGCCCCATATTTAACCTGTTTCCGGGAGCCGTTTTTGGCGTAGTTATGCGGTGTCTGAAAAGTGTGACACAGATCACACTTTGTGACCGGAACACCAACTCGGCTCTGCGGGTCAGAAACTAGTATTCTTAATGTTTCCGGACCGGCCCAGAATTAAGGACAATAACGGGTCGGGCTTTTGGCAATAATAAACAAGATGGCCGCAACAACATGAAACCAAGTTCCGCAGCTACCCGCGCGCTGCTACGCAGCGCTGTTCGACCAATTTCTGACTATCTCACGCTCCACCGCATCCTGATGTTCGGCGTACTCCTGTTGCTCGCCGGTGCCGCATTTGCTGTACCCAGCCCGGTCAATGACTCGGCCACGGTCCAGGAAGATTCGGTGAATAACGTGATCGACGTTGCATCGAACGACGGCGGCGGTGCGATCGCGAGTACAGCCACATTGGCCACGGGCGGGCAGGCATCGAACGGGACAGCCGTGAGTAATGGCGACGGCACCTTCAACTACACGCCCAATGCCGACTATTTCGGCGGTGACGGTTTCGTCTACGAGATCTGTGACGCGATCCTCGAATGTGCGACGGCCAACGTCACCATCACGGTCAATAACGTCAATGATTCGCCGACTGCCAATCCTGATTCAATAACGGTCCCTGAGGATTCGACTAATAACAATATCGATGTTCTGGCGAATGACGACGACCCTGATGGCGGTGGTCTGAGCGTCACATCGGCATCCGCCGGCAATGGTGGCGTCACTGTTCTGGGCAACAGTACCGTCCGGTATGCGCCAAATCCGAATTTCTCCGGCAGCGACACGATTAATTACAGTATTGAAGACAGTTCCGGCGACCCATCCAGTTCGACTGTAGCGGTCACGGTCACGCCGGCGAACGATCCGCCGGTGGCGCAGAACCAGAATGTGAATACCATTGAGGACACGGCGGTCGGCATCACGCTCGTAGCGACGGACGTTGACCTCGATACGCTGACCTATTCGATAGTGCAACAGCCCTCGAGCGGTGTTCTGAGCGGTTCGCCGCCGAGCGTAACGTATACACCAAACCCCAATTTCAGTGGCAACGACAGTTTCACGTTTCGCGCGAATGACGGTTCTGTCGATAGCAACGTTGCGACCGTGTCGATCAGTGTCGGTGCGACGAACGATCCGCCGGTCGCGCAAAACCAGAATGTGAATACCGACGAAGATACGCCGGTCGGCATCACGTTGGTGGCAACGGACGACGATGGCGATACGCTGACTTATTCGATCGCGCAGCAGCCGTCCAATGGCGTCCTGAGTGGTGCGGCGCCAAACGTTACTTACACGCCGAATGCGAACTTCAGCGGCAACGACAGCTTCACCTTCTTTGCAAACGACGGCACGGTAAACAGCAACACGGCGACCGTGTCGATCAGCATCGGGGCAATAAATGATCCGCCTGTAGCGCAAGACCAACCGGGTGTGACGACGGACGAGGACACGCCGGTCGGGATTACATTGGTGGCAACGGACGACGACGGCGACGCGCTCACCTACTCGATCGTGCGGCAGCCTGCGGACGGAACATTGAGCGGATCGCCACCAAATGTGACGTACACGCCGAATGAGAATTTCAATGGTTTTGACAGTTTTACATTCCTCGCGAACGACGGCACGGCGGACAGCAACACGGCGACCGTGACAATCTCGGTTGCGTCGATAACCGATGCGCCGACGGCCGTCAATGACGGCCCCGAGCCGGCCCTCACAATCGACGAGGGTGGCGCGATTCTCGGCTCGTTCAACGTGTTAACCAACGACACCAATCCGGAGACGAATACTATGACGGCGGTTGTTGCTTTACCGCCGGCCAATGCGATCGCTTTCATCCTGAATAGTGATGGCACGTTCAACTACACCCACGACGGTAGTGAGACGATCGTCGATTCGTTCACTTACCGGGCCAGTAATGGGGAACTCTCGAATGTCGCCACGGTGACGATCACGATCAACCCGGTTAATGATGCGCCGGCTTTCGTCGGCGTCGTGCCGCCGGGTCTGACGACGCCTGAGGATACGTCGCTGACTATTTTAACTGGGAATCTTGTCATCGACGATCCGGACAATGTTCCGACTGATCTGGTACTGACGCTGGATCCCGTGCTGCCAGTTGGCGCAAACTACACCCTGGCAGGTGCTACCGCGGTCACGCCAAACGAGAATTTCAACGGGCAACTCATGGTCCGCGCGACGGTCAGCGACGGCCTGCTCAGCAGCGCATCGTTCTTAATTCCGGTCGACGTAATCTCGGTCAATGACGCCCCGACTCTCGTGCTTGAAATCGAAGATCAGGGCGCGGTCGAGGGTACCCCGTTCAATCTGGATATCTCCGGGAACTTCACCGACGCGGACGGCGAGGCCCTCAACTACACGGCAACCTGGTCGCCAGCAAAACCGCCGAACATCAATTTCAATGGTGGCACCGGCGTGTTCTCTGGCACACCTCAGCTCGTAGATGCCGATCCCCCTGGCCCTGTGTACAGCGTGACAGTTACGGCGTTGGACCTCGCGAACGAGATGGTCGCCGATACGTTCGAATTTACGATCTCGGCTCTCGGGCGCGCCAACCTGGGCCTGACGATCTCGGTCACGCCGGCGAGTGCTCTCCCGAACGAACAGCTGCGCTGGACGTTTGCATCGGACAACCCGATCGGACCTGCGCCGGGAGAAAATGTCGAGTTGACGGGCAGGTTCATCGGCAATGGCCTCTCGGTCATCGTGGAGGGCGGCGCCCCGTGTTCTGTCACGGTCCAGAGCGGTAGTGCGGATTTCGTTTGTACGATTGGGACTCTTCCGGTCGGCATTACGAACTCGATCAACCTGACAACGACGACCAACCAGGTGACAGAAGTGGTGGCATTCGGGATGACCGAGGGCACGCAGACCTTGCCGATCGATCCGAATCTCGCGGATAACTCTGGTGTGCAGGCTGTGGGCGTCGGTGAGTCGTTCAGCCTCGGTGCCGTGCAGTTTCTCGGCACCGCGGCCGTGCTCTCGGTTACCGCGGGCGACATCGACGGCGATGGCCTGCAAGACCTGGTCGTAGGCACGAGATCGGGGCGGCCGGTGCAGGTCTTTATTGCCGACGTGCCTCGTGAGTCCTGCCAATGTCAACGGGACTTCCGAACAGGGCCGATCTCGATTCCGGACTCAGGTGGGAACGAGGGCGTAGCGCTGGCCGACTTCGACAATAACGGCACGCTCGACCTTGTGATAGCCAATGGCGGTGGTCAACCGGATACCGTGTGGACGAATGATGGCGCTGGCAATTTTGTCCTGGAAGCAACCTTGCAGCCATCGAACGCAAACGATGTCGCCGTCGGGGACTTCAACAACGACGGTGCCATGGATATCGCGATTGCGGCAGCCAGCCCGAACCCGGTGTATTTCGGTGACGGCAACGGCGGGTTTGGCATTCCAGTGATGCTCGAAGATGCCGTTGGCGGCGGGCTCAGCTTCGGCGTAGCGGTTCTCGACGGCAACACGAGCGACGACATCGTATTCGCAAATGTCGGCAGCGAAAGCCACATTTGGACGTATTCTGGAGGAACCAGCTTCACCATTCGTGATCGGCTGTCCATTGGCGACGCAGTATCCGTCGCTGCCGAAGATCTGAACAACGATTTCGTTGATGACCTCGTGTTCGGCCGGGTACCTGCTGGCGTAGGTGACGTTCCGTCGAACCCTGTCCTGATCAATAACGGTGACGGCACCTTTGGCAACCCTTCAGAGATGCTGGGAATATCTCCGACGAGCGACGTACTCATCGGCGATGTCAATGAGGACGGCGCAATGGATATCGTATTTGTCAATGCGAGCGGCGTGCACCAGATCTGGACGGCTGCCAGTGGCAGCTTCCAGTTGCACGGCGAGCAGATTATCGACTTGGATGCTGTGGCCGGCGTGCTGACCGATCTCGGCTTCGCCGACAACGGTGATCCCGGCGGTGTCGATCTCGCACTGGGTGGCGCCTCGGGGGCGGGCGCGAGTGTGTACCTCAATGACAGCTTCGGCAACCTGGGCCTCGGCGATGCAGTGCCGCCAGTAATCACGTTGATCGGCGAGGCATCCGTAAGCATTGCGTCCGGAACCGCCTATACGGACTCTGGCGCGACCGCGTCGGACAACATTGATGAATCGCTGATTCCGATCGTAACCAACAATGTAAATACGGCCGTCGTGGGCAACTATACAGTGACGTATAATGTAACGGACTTCGCAGGCAATGCTGCGGCGCCGGTCGTCAGGACCGTGAACGTTACGCCGGCAACCGGCCGTGGCGGTGGCGGTGGTGGAGCCCTGGGCTACTGGGCACTGGTATTGCTCGTCGGGGTTCAACTCCTGGTTCTAATGCAGGCACGCACCCGATCGCAGAGATGCAGAATAAGAATAAGCAAGAATACAGAGGATAAGTGAGATGAAGCCACTTCCAATACGTGCGCTGCTGCCATTCTTGGTGCTTCTCGGCATGGGTGACGCTGGTTACGCCCAGGAAATCCGGTATTCGTGGTTGGACATGTCCTTCATGGCGCAGGACGTCAGCCGCGCGGGCACGCTCCCGAGCCCCGGTATTCCCGACCAGATTGTGGACATTGCGGTTGCTGACGGGGCCGGGGTCCGGTTCCGCGGTTCAATCGGTACCTGGCATAACCTGTATCTGAAACTCGATTACGCCTCGACAGATATTGATTTGTCAGGTGCGGTGAGAAATACGTCGACCGGTGTCGAGTCACCATTTGAGGATGAGTTCGATTACACGTCAATTCGCGGTGGTGTGGGCATCAAGTACTCGATATTCGAGAAGACCGACCTCTTCGGCGAATTGCTCTACGATAGCCTGGATCTCGATTTCGGCAGCTTTGCAGGCGAGGATTTCGACATGGGCCGTCAGGACATCGGTGGTGTGCTGGGTGTGAGGACGCTGTTTGGCGACGAATTCATGCTGCAGTTGCAGGCCCGCTACACTGAAATGGCTGATGCAGACCTGACGACCGGCGAATTCGACTCGAGCGCCGTATTCGGCGTGGGATTTGCCTGGGAGTTCATCCGCGGTTTTTCCATCGTCGGCGATCTGGAGTCGGGCGAATTCAGCAGCTGGGCGCTAGGTTTTCGCATCGACCTCGACGAGGATTAGCAAAGTTTCAAATGAATTGGATTCGTAGGAGTAGACTGGCACGACCCGTTGCATAGTCTCCCTGGTTTGTACAAGGAATGACCTCATGAGATTGACGATATTCGGATCAGGTTATGTTGGCCTGGTAACCGGTGCGTGCATGGCCGAGACAGGCAATCACGTCGTTTGCGTCGACGTCGACGCGGAAAAGATTGACCGTTTGAACAATGGCGACATCCCCATCTATGAGCCTGGCCTCGAGGCTTATGTCGAGCGCAATGTCGAGGCAGGGCGCCTGGAATTCACGACTGACATACAAAAAGGCGTCGATCACGGCCTGTTCCAGTTCATCGCCGTCGGCACGCCACCAGACGAAGACGGTTCGGCCGATCTGAAGCACGTGCTGGCTGTCGCCAGTTCAATCGGGCAGCACATGACGGATTATCGCATCGTCGTCGACAAGTCGACCGTTCCGGTAGGCACTGCCGACAAGGTTCGCGACACGATTCGGCGGGAGCTGAATACTCGTGGGCTGAATCTCGAGGTCGACGTCGTTTCGAACCCCGAGTTCCTAAAAGAGGGCGCGGCAATCAACGATTTCATGAAGCCGGACCGCATAGTTATCGGCACGGACAATCCACGCACTACGGAGCTCCTGAGGGCGCTCTACGAGCCTTTCCATCGCAACCGCGACCGGATCATCGATATGGACGTGCGCTCGGCGGAGCTCACGAAGTACGCAGCCAATGCCATGCTGGCAACCAAGATCAGCTTTATGAACGAAGTGGCCAATATTGCGGAACGGCTGGGTGCCGATATCGAAAAGATTCGCGTCGGCATCGGCTCCGATCCGCGCATTGGCTACCAGTTCATCTATCCGGGCGTCGGTTACGGCGGCTCGTGCTTTCCGAAGGATGTGCGCGCGCTTGCCCGATCGGCGGCTACCTCGGGCTACGAGCCCGAGCTCCTGAATGCTGTGGAGTCGGTTAACAACCGCCAGAAACACCGCATGTTCGAGAATATCAACGGTTACTTTAACGAGGATCTCGCCGGCAAGACGATCGCAGTGTGGGGACTGTCTTTCAAACCCAACACTGACGACATGCGCGAGGCACCGAGCCGGGTACTCATGGAGGCTCTGTGGGATGCCGGCGCCAAGGTGCGAGCCTACGACCCGGAGGCGCTGGAAGAAACGCGGCGCCTGTACCCGGACCATGATGGACTTGTGCTCTGTGAAAATGCCTACGACGCGCTGGACAGCGCCGATGCACTTGCGATTATTACCGAATGGCAGGAGTTCCGTAGCCCTGACCTGGACCGGATTAAAGATGCGCTCGTCAACCCCGTTGTGTTCGATGGCAGAAATCTCTACGAGCCCGATTTAATGCGTGGCCTCGGATTGACCTATTATGCGATCGGACGAGGCGACAATGCTGAGAACTCGGCGCCGAGCTTCGGGAGGCGCAAGACGGACCAGATCCAGTCTGCATCGTGATATTCGCGCATTGACGCTATGCCCATAACTATCGAGTGCTTCAAGGCCTACGACGTTCGAGGCCGGATCCCCAACCAGTTGAATGAGGACATCTGTTATCGCATTGGAAATGCGACGGCAGAGTTCCTCGGTGTTGATTCTGTGGTCGTCGGCCGTGACATGCGGTTGTCGAGCCCCGACTTCGCGGATGCGGTCATCCGGGGGCTCGTCGATGCCGGCTGCAACGTGCTCGACATCGGCATGTGCGGCACCGAGATGGTGTATTTCGCGACGGCACATCTGCAAGCTGGCGCCGGCATCATGGTGACTGCGAGCCACAACCCCGCGGATTACAATGGCCTCAAGTTCGTACGCGAGGAGGCCCGGCCGATAAGCGCGGATACCGGGCTCGTGGACATTCGGCGCATCGCAGAAGGTGATGAGCGACGGATTGCCGGGAACACCGGTGACGTTCAGCGCATCGAGATTCTTGACGATTACGTCGAGCACATGCTGACTTATGTCGAGGCGGAACGCCTCAAGCCATTGAAGCTCGTGGTCAATGCCGGCAACGGCTGCGCTGGTATAGCGATTGACGCGCTCGAGGAGCATCTGCCGTTCGATTTCATCAAGGTGCACCACGAGCCGGATGGCACTTTTCCGAACGGTATTCCGAATCCGTTATTGCCTGAGAACCGCGCCGCGACGATCGATGCGGTCATTACAAACGGCGCTGATATGGGAATTGCCTGGGACGGAGATTTCGATCGCTGTTTCCTGTTCGACGAGAACGGGGGCTTCATCGAAGGCTATTACGTTGTGGGACTTTTGGCTGAAAGCATCCTGAAAAACCACCGGGGCGGGAATATTGTCCACGACCCGAGGCTGACCTGGAACACGCTCGACGTCGTGGAGCAGGCAGGCGGTCAGGCAGTGCAGAGCAAGTCCGGGCATTCTTTCATCAAGGAGAAGATGCGCGAGGTGGACGGCGTCTACGGCGGTGAGATGAGCGCCCACCATTATTTTCGCGAGTTCTCTTACGCCGACAGCGGGATGATTCCCTGGCTACTCGTGGCGGAACTCGTCAGTCGCAGCGGTAAATCTCTGTCGCAACTCGTGAGCGAGCGACAAGCCACGTATCCGACAAGCGGCGAGATCAACCGCACCGTGGATGACGCAGAAGCGATGCTCGCAATGCTCCATGCCCGTTACGCGGGCGATGCTATAGACGTGGATGACACGGATGGCTACAGCTTCGAGTTTCCTGAGTGGCGCTTCAACATTCGGATGTCGAATACTGAGCCGGTGGTGCGCCTGAACCTGGAAAGCCGAGGGGACACGGCGTTAATGAATGCGAAGACCGCGGAAGTGCTGCAAATCCTCGAAAACAAGGATTAGAGTGCGGCCGCGGTTGCGGCCTACCGATTCGGATCTCCGGCTGGTCGGAAGATCAACCACATGAGAACCTGGTTCGAATTCGCGCTTTCGCCGAGAATCTCGCGATTAAGAATTGTATAGCGGTAGGACGTCTGGAAAGCGAAGGTTCTGGATATATTCCACGTAAATCGTGCTGTGAGCTGCACATAGTCGCGGCTGAAAGCGACTTCGTTCGGGCCGAAGGTGATCGGATTGGATATATAGGCGCGAACGCCGATGCCCGTTGAGAATCGATCGTGCAATTGTCGCGTCAAATTCAAGTTGATTGCGTCGCGCTCTGCCATCCTGCCTGCGCCGGAAGAAGACACGCTGCGCCGATACTGGGCAAGCAGACGGATCGTCTCGAGCTGCCGGATGAACGTCAATTCACCAACGGGTACAGTTTCGCTGAGACCGGTTTCGGTCCGTTCGACCGATTCCACTCCAACTCTTGCGAGCAAGCGGGATGTCGGAGTCAGCTGGGAATTAAGACTAAGGTCGACTCTGTAATTTTCGAATACTGCGGCCCCGTCCACAGCCTCATAACGGCGAACTGCACCGTTAACAATCCACGCCGTCCTGTCGGTAAACCGGCGCTGGTAGTTCGCCGCTAACGTGAGGTCGGTATAGTCGTCCAGGAAAATCAAAACATCATCGTAGGTGACGTCACGGTAGTCGACGCTCACTCGTGTGCTGGAGATGTCGGTCCAACGATACGTCCAACTCGGTCTAATGGCCCATCGGTCACGGTCGCCAGTCAGTAGCACCAGGCCGGTATCATCGTCGGGAATATTGTCGGGGTCTTCCTCGTCAAGATCCTGATCGGCGCGTTCCGCGTTGCGAACAGTGTCCTGATCGAACCGGCCATCAATGGCGAAACGGTTTTTCGGTGTGTCATGCTCGAAACGTGACCGGATAGAAATGCGGGTCGAATCGAAATCAGGCTCGTCCGAGTAGTTGCGGCCCAGCACGATTGGTGTGAACAAAAACTGCGTGGTTTCGGAGTCGTACCTGAGGTCTACCCTTCCCTCGACCAATAGGCCTTCCAATTGGACTATATTGTCCGTGCGCACAGACAATTGGCTGTTGTCGTCGTACTCGGCGCCGAAGGCGAGCTGCGGACTGAAGCTCCAGTTCTGCGCATTTGACGGCGTCGCGGTTAGTGCGAAGAGCAGAACAAGCCCCGCTACTATTAGCTTGTCGCTGAGGGTTTTTGCCTGTGAATCTTTGGGCATTGGTGCCACCGGTTTATGGTTATTCTTGTCTGGGCGAGGTCACGCGCAGCGTCGATCCAAGAAAGTCTGGCATAACCCGAATGCGATGTACAGGCAGGGAAAACAGCCAATCTGAAGGCATTATAAGGCGCTGTTTGTGGCTCACATTGGGGCGCTATAATACGCCAGCCGTTGTACATAACGGGCCAGGAGAATCATGCTCTATATAGCGTTCGGTAATGACTGACGTCCTGTTATTGGTGGCCGGTGCGGTCGTGCTCGCAGCTGCCGTTGTGGCCGCAGTTCCTTCACTGAGAGCCCGGCTACGGGTACATCTGCTGAAACTGTTCGGTCTATACAAGTATGACTACCGCAAAGAGTGGCTGCGCTTCATCGCGACGCTGTCCGCGGCCGAGGCCGAGCAGGTTCACAACACCGCCGTCCGTGCCGTCGCCCAGATCGTCAAGAGCCCGGGAGGCATCGTCTGGGCGTGTCCACCTGATGAGACGTTCTATGTGCCCGTCGGATCCTTTGGGTGTGACATCCCGCCCAGATCGTCTGTGTCGTCTGGTACGAGCCTGATTCGTTTCCTTGAGCGCCGCCAATGGATTATTGACGTGAAGGAGGCCAGGGAGCAGCCACAACGCTACGACGGCCTCGAGCTCGAGGCCCTGTTTGAAGAACATCCGGATTGGTGGCTGATCATCCCCCTGCTGCTGGGTAAGCAACTTTTCGGGTTTATTGTGCTGCTCAAGCCGATGATCTCGTTCAAGTTGAATTTCGAAGACCACGACCTGTTGAAAACCGTCGGCAAACAGGTGGCGACTCACATCAACCAGGCGGAATCGGACCGTCGAATTTCAGAGATCAGCCAGTTCACGACGTACAATCGGCTCACTGCATACCTGATGCACGATCTAAGTAACCTGATCGCGCAGCACTCGCTCGTCGTGCAGAACGCGGAGCGGTTTCGGGATGACCCGAATTTTGTCGACGATGCCTTCGACACGATCGCGCACTCGGTGGCTCGCATGGAGCGTCTGGTGTCGCAATTATCGAGCCGGCCGAAAAAGCCGACGACGAGGCAAGTGGACGTCCGCGAAGTATTGGGTACGGCTGTCGAAAGAAGCCTGCAACGTGAGCCGGGGCCGGCCATCGACGCCGGGGACACTGAAATTTATTCGCATGCCGACCCAGAGCAGCTTACTGCGGTCATCGAGCACCTCATACGCAATGCGCAGGAGTCGATCGCGGGCGACGGGTCGGTGAGCGTCAGCCTGGCGAATCAGAACGGTGTGGCGCAGATCAGCATTTCGGATACCGGCTGCGGCATGAGTCCCGAATTTGTGCGCGAACGGCTGTTCCGGCCGTTCGATAGCACCAAGGGCAGCGAGAGCATGGGCATCGGTGCCTACCAGGCTCGCGAATACGTGCGCTCGCTAGGCGGGCAGGTCGACGTCAGCTCGGAGATCGGGGTTGGAACGGTGCTGTCCCTGACCTTGCCACTGGAGGAAAATGGGTCAAAGGACGATCCGGACTAAATCCTGAACTTACGTCGTTTTATTGATCTTTTGTATAAAGAACCAACTCTCTGCCTTTATGTCAAACGCCAGTGATGTAGCTGTCACCAATCGGTGATAAACTTTTGATTACTGGGGTGTCGGTACAAAAAGACGGATAAGGAAGCACCCGTGTCCGAAAGAAACTACAACGCAAGGAAGCGCGTGCTGGTCACCGGCTGCGCCGGCTTCATAGGTTCTCATTTATGTCGGCGCCTACTCAGTAGGGGGGACGAAGTGCTTGGCGTGGACAACTTTTTTACAGGCGACAAGGAGAATGTTCGCGACCTCCTTGATAACAACCTGTTCGAGTTGATGCGGCACGACGTCACATTTCCTCTCTACGTCGAAGTCGACCAAATCTACAACCTGGCGTGTCCCGCGTCACCCATCCATTATCAGTACGATCCGGTACAGACGACCAAGACAAGCGTACACGGGGCGATCAACATGCTGGGCCTCGCGAAGCGCGTCAAAGCGACCATCCTGCAGGCATCGACGAGCGAAGTGTATGGCGACCCGACTGTTCATCCTCAGACCGAGGAATACTGGGGAAACGTCAATCCCCTCGGCACACGAGCCTGTTACGACGAGGGCAAACGCTGTGCGGAGACGTTGTTCTTCGACTATCTGCGGCAGCACAACGTCAGGATCAAAGTTGCCCGCATATTCAATACTTACGGGCCAAACATGCATCCTCACGATGGCCGTGTAGTCAGCAACTTCATTGTGCAGGCGCTGCGCGGCGAAGACCTGACGATTTACGGCGACGGGGAGCAGACGCGGTCGTTCTGCTACGTCGATGACCTCGTCGAAGGGCTCATTCGCCTTATGGCAACAGACGAATCGGTGACCGGCCCGATAAATCTCGGGAATCCGGTCGAATTTACGATTCGCCAGCTCGCAGAACTTGTAATTGAAATGACCGGCTCCAAATCGACGCTGGAGCAGCATCCATTGCCCGCGGACGACCCGCGGCAACGGCAGCCGGACATCGGCAAGGCCAGGGATTTGCTCGAGTGGCAGCCGACCGTGCCACTGGCTGAAGGCCTGGAGCATACGATCGCCTATTTCGATGAGCGGATGAAGAGCGGACTCGTAGACTGAGTAACAAAAGTATTCGAATGAACCCGTTCATAGTCATCAAGCAAAACCTGTTGGTCGCATTTGTATTCTTGCTGCAAATGATTTCGCCGGCCTTGGTTGCGCTCGCACTTTTGCCGATTCTTTGCGAGGTCCTCGGCTACCGTTTCGACGAGCAGTACTTTGTCTTGCAGGTCCTTGCTGCAGTCCTGACCGTGCTCATGGTCAAGCCGCCGTCCGATATAACACTGCGCCTGGGCAGCAACTACCTCGAGGTGCTCGGCCGAATCGGGTTGCGCTGGGCTGTCGTTCTCAGCGTTCTCCTGTTCATCGGTTTTGCGACGAAGTACTCTGCCGAGTTTTCTCGTATCGTCATCACAAGCTGGGTATTTCTGACGCCGATTGTTGCCGCCGCCGTGTCGGTAATGCTGTCGGTGTCATTGCGTCGGGTGCTGATGGCGCCGGATAACATCCGCTCCGCCGTCTTTGCCGGCTACAATCAGATGAGCCACCGATTCGCCCGGCAAATCAGGGAATCGGACGATGTGGCCATCGAAGTGCGCGGCTTTTTCGATGACCGCAGTGGTGAACGGCTCGGATTCGACGACGACGACCGGCTCGACGATCATCTTCTCGGGCGTCTGACCGAGCTTGTGGAATACGTCAACAGGAACAACATCTCGATAATTTTCATCGCGTTGCCGATGCGTCACGTGCATCGTGTCATGGACCTGCTCGAGGAATTGCAGGACACGACGGTTTCGATCTACTACGTGCCCGACATCTTCGTTTTTGACCTGATTCAGGCGCGCAGCGGAGAAATTCTCGGAACGCCTGTCGTCTCGATGTGTGATACGCCATTCCATGGGTTCCAGGGTATCGTCAAGCGATTTACCGATATTGTCTTTGCCAGCATCATCATTGCCATTCTGTCCCCATTATTCATCACAGTTGCGATTTTCATAAAAGCCACGTCGCCGGGCAGTGTCATTTTCAGCCAGCGTCGCTACGGTCTTGATGGCGATGAGATCATCGTCTACAAATTTCGGACGATGACCGTGAGCGAAGATGGTGATGATTTTGTTCAGGCGACCAAAGATGACGATCGAATTACGCCGATTGGCAATTTTCTCCGGAGATACTCGCTCGACGAGCTGCCGCAGCTGTTCAACGTACTGCAGGGCCGCATGAGCCTGGTCGGACCGAGACCTCACCCCATCGCACTCAACGAGCAGTACCGCAAGATGATCCGGGGCTATATGGTCCGCCATAAGGTTCGCCCCGGGGTCACAGGGCTCGCACAGATCAACGGTTGCCGTGGAGAAACAGCCAGGGTCGAGGATATGCAGGCACGCATCGAGTACGACCTCGATTACCTGCGGAACTGGACGCCGTTACTCGACCTGAAAATCCTGTTCCTGACGATTTTCCGGGTATTCGACGACGAAAATGCTTATTGAGGCAGCCGGGCTCGCTTAGGCGCTTTTCTGCGCGGGAGTCGCTGTACCCAGAGCTGATTCGTAACAGCGTTCAAGGCTGTCGACGATTTCCTCCCAGTCATAACCTTCAGCGACTGTCTTGCGTGCCGCAGCGCCCACATCAGTCCGGGTCGGGGCGTCGAGTGCGTCGAACTCCCGCAGCCGTTCGCAGAGATCATCATAACTGTCTTCGTCGTGAAGGAAGCCATTGCGTCCGTGCACGAGGACATCGCGATGCGGCGGGATACTGCTGACGAGACATGGCCGCGAGTGGCTCATCGCCTCGAGAAGCGTAATAGGCAGCCCTTCCAGTGCCGACGGCAGCATGAAACCCCTCGCGTGCGCGAGCACTTGCTCCTTGGCGTCGCCGTAGACGGGACCTGTGAACAGGATGCGGTCGCCTGCGGGTGCGGCTAGCCGCTTCAAGCTTTCGACATAGTCGTCGGTCGAGCTGGAGCCGCCCATGATGACCAGACGCCGACCAGGGTCGTCACAGACGTCCATGAATGCCTGGATCAGCCATTCCGGACGCTTCTCTGGCACGAGTCGGCCAAGGTACAGGTAATACTGCTCGGGCTCGAGCCCGAATTGCCCGAGTTCGTTCGTGGGCAGTTCCAGGTCCGGGAGCGGTACTCCGTTGGGAATGTATTCGACGTCAAAGCCCATTCCCTTGTAGTGCTCGCGCAGGAACGGAGCGACACCAATCGCGCGATGTGACGCTTGCAGGCAGACACGTTCCGCAGTTTGCAGGCAGGTCCGGGCAAACCAGCCCCACTTACCAGACAGATAGTCGAACCGATGGACGGTCGTTACGACGCGTGCGCGGGAAAGCCGCGCGATCGGTGCGAACGCGCCCGGCCCGATACAGTGAAAGTGCACGATGTCGTAAGGCTTGCCGAACGTATGAAGCGCGGACAGGAAGCTGTGAACGCTCGCATCCAGGTGTTTCGACGGTACTGTCGGCCGGTGGATCAGCTTGATTCCATCGTCCTCGTGTACGTCCCGCGGTGTGTAGTGCGGGCGCACATAGGCGAACACTTCGTGCCCCCTCTTTACCAGTCGCGTTCCCAGTTCGTGAACATGGGTTTCGACGCCGCTGAAGGTTCCGGGAAGTCCTTTTATTCCGATGAACGCAATTCGCATGAGTATCTCCTTTCTAGAGACCCGTATCTTTCCTGCTCTTCAGAGATTTGAACCGGTCCAGGAAACCCCAGGCCATGACGAAAGCGGTGCAACGCCATGCCAGGTAGACAGGTGCCCAGAAGACCGTTACGGGCCTGATTCCATCTGCGCGTCCCGCCGCGACCACGGCGAGGCCGTATGAAGTGAACAATGCCAGGGGAGCAAAGCTCAAGGCCATACTGAGCTGTGGGCCGGGGAAAAACACCGCCAACAGCGCAATGAGGACGCAAAACGCGCCCAGGATCGCCACGGGAGGCTGAATGGCATCAAGCGCCGCAAGCGACTTGATCAGGTTGCGCTGTCGCAGGCCACGCAGCAGCAGCCGTACCCCGTGGGTCGCGGCATTCGCCATTCTGCCTTTTTCCCACCGCACTCCCTGCTTTGTTGCGGCAGCCAGGGTGCTTCGCAAGGGCGTGACAACTCTTGCCTTGTCAGCGAAAGCGACACGCAGACCCGCATCGACTGCGCGAACGGCATGGCGCCAGTCCTCTGTCGGGTGAGTGCCGCTTCTGGTCGAGGTCGGTAGCGCCAGGCTCCAGCCGAACTGCCGAACATATCGCCTGCTATAGGCCATGCCCCGACCCTCTATGAAGGCCGAAAGCCCAAGGCGCTGACGGGACCGGTTTTGAAGGTTGCGATGCACCAGTGTCAGCCCCAGGCATCGGGCGAACCATTTCTGGTTTTCTGCGTCGAGCAGGGAATGGCTCACGATGATGTCCTCACCCTGCCGCCAGATATCAACGAGAGCATCGAAAAATCCGGTCTCCACCCTGGCAGTCGCGTCGACAATGACATACAGATCCGGTTCGATGCCGAGTTCTGTCAGTTTGTCCAGCGTCCAGGCCAATGTGTAGGTCTTGCCAGCTGGCCCATCATCACGCGTGTGGACTGACGCGCCAGCCAGTCGTGCCTTCTCCGCCGTATCGTCCGTACAGTGATCGGCGACAACGTGAACGTCCAGGTTGTCCGTCGGATAGCCAGACTTGAGCAACGACTCGATACATCGCGATATTACCGGCGACATGTCGTGCGCCGGTACGATAACCGCAATGCCCGGTGTGTCTTCTTGTGGCCCGCTATCGCCGTTTCCGGGGCGTCGGCGCCCGAACACAGAGGCAAGCGGCAGCAGCACAACATAGGTCGCCCAGATACCTGCATATGCTATCGCTGCCGCGCGTAGGACCTCGAGGATGGTCATGCGTCACTCGCAGTTCGAGAGCACTTTATAGACATTGATTTCCGGTCCCTGAACCCGCCAAGGAGCTGGCGTGGCAGAGAAGATTTTCTCGAACCTGATATCCGTTGGCAAATCCTGGTAGAAACTAGCACTCGTTGGATACCTCTCCGCGGCTTCGGCTGACAGGAAGCGGTTTGAATTCTGCGAACTGGTAACGATGTAGTCGAAGCACTCGTCAATGTAATATGACAGCTCCCGCACCTTCAATCCGTATATTGTCGAATGCAGTTCGTATTTTGGCCCAGACATCCGCCGCATGGCTTTGGCATACAGCTCCAGTGTGCCGCCGGAGATCCCTCTACTAACGGAGCCCGCGGCCTCGGCGCGGTCGATGCGTCGATTGACCGTGATCTCGTCCGGTTGCAGGGGAGGGCTGTGGATGAAGCGGAATCGCATCCCGTCCATGAGAAATTTCGATCCAGGCGGGACGTTGGATTCGATCCAGTCTTTTGTCAGCACGCGCGTATCAGGTCGCGTCCAGCTGTGATTCTGTTGCACCAGTGCAAACGCAGGTACTGCGACAATGATCGCCATTGCGATGGGCAAGAGGCGGGTGCGGGTCCCCGTGATCACAGTTGCGGCACGGGCTCCAAGCAGCCACAGAGCAGGAATAATCGGTAATAGGTATCGTTGCTCACCGGGGCGGTCGGCCAGGATCATGACACCCATGAAAACAGCGATGAGCGCGACCCAGATCAGGTCCCAGCGCTCTCTGCGCCGAAACGCGACCATTACGCCAAGCAATGCTGCCAGCGTGAGGGCAATATTGGTGTCTCGAAACAGGATCTTCAAGTAACTTCCGCCGCGAAAAACCGTCACGTCCTTGACGGACTTGTCAAAAGCGTCTGCGCTTGCGGCCACGCCGTCGCCTCCGAGCAGGCTGGAGAACTGCTCGGCGAATTTGCCAAAGCTCAGGACGTTTTCCGGGGCAACGGCCAGTGACGTTATGAGCATGGACAGCATCACTATCGAAGCTTCTCGAACCGGCTTGCGCGGCCGGGACCATTTGTCGAATGGTGTAGCGATTGCCAGGAGCAACGGTACGGCCACAATTGCGCCCGGTGATTTGAATGCGAACGAAATTCCGCCGAGGGCGCCTGCTGCGATCAGCCAGCGCAACTTCGGATCTTTTTCGTAGACGATATACGCGAGGATCGCCGCCCACAACGCCAGCGTCATGCCGATATCGACATTGATGTAATGCGACCAGAGGCCGTGGTAATGGGCCGTGGCGCCTATGAATGCCGCGGCGAGCCCGATCCGCCAGTCATACAGTCGCTTGCCGATCAGGTAGATCACGTAACAGGTCGCCGTGCCCATGACCGCGACCGTGATCCGTCCGGCAAGGTAGAACGCGGTCGGATCCTGCAAATAGGCCAGCGCGAAATCAGTGGGGCCGTTCACCTGCCCCGTGATCCACCAAAAGACGTAAAGCAGGCCATATTCGACGAATAGAAATAGGTAGAGGCCCCCTTTGCCGGGTGTCCACGAGTATTCGCCGGTGCCGAGCTTGAGTGCTCGTACAATCTCATGCACCTCGTCGGGGGTGAAGTCGTACGGCAACCCGAATCCTATGGCCCAGACCCGCAGAACGAACGCGAGGCCAAGAATGGAAAGCAGGATCAGGTTTTTTTCTCGCTCGGACACTTCAGGTGAATTCTGCGGTATGGATCATGCGGCCACAAGGACCTTGTCCGACTGCATATTCGCCTGCAAAATCAGTTCGTCCAGACAGATCGCAAACCAGAAGTGTGCGAAGTCCTGGTCGATAGAGAGCGTCGACAGCCTATCCGCCATGTAGTATCTGCTGGCTGCACCGGTGCCCTGGATGCTCCTTTGTACCCTTTCTCCCAGAGGTCCCTTGAGCCACTGTTTGGTCGGTGTCGGAAACCCGAATTTCTCAGAATAGATGAACTCCCGGTCGAAATACCGGCACGCGAGCTCGCGAAGTACTTTCTTGTACACGCCGTTTTTGTTCTGCATCTCGAGAGGTAGCCGTGCAGCAACCGATCGCGGGTCATTCAGCGTAAAGGGAACATACATTTGAAGGCCATAATACGTGGCCAGCCGGCCGGTGTTTTCGATGTGATTCATTACGCCTGTCGACAACATTTGTATGGTTGCCCGGTCGCCAAGGGGTAAGCGCTGATGCTCGAGGTACTTGATGAGCTCCTGGTCAGCACGAGGTGACTTCGAGCACCGATACATCTGGCTGGGAGGTGTGACGTAGGTAATTTTTTCGACCGAGTACACAAGTGCGTCGATACCGCCGGCGAGTATGTATTTCAGGCGGCGAAATCTCTCCGATCGCTCGGGAACCAGCTTCGCGCTGAGATTCTGCAGAAACCAGGGCAGTTGCCGAAATAATGTCGACTTCCTGTTTGCAGCCAGTATGCGGTGTATGCAACTGAGGCCAAAAAATGTGTCGGCTGCTTCTCCGTACAAGAAAGCATCGACTTCCGTACTCAGCATCTGGAGCGTCTTTGCAAGGGCTATGTCGGAGAAATTTCTCGGCGGTTGCTCATGCAGTCGAACCAGCTCGGGAAACATGTCTCGAACAAAATTATCATCGATGTCAGCGATAATGTGCCGGACACCGAGTTTCTTTGCGACATAGCGTGCGTTGTCAAGCTCCGGGTTTTCACCATCCAGGAATCTGGCTGTTACCGCGACGCATTCCGGGAAGTGCTCTTTCGCCTTTGCAAGCATCAGCGAGGAATCGACGCCGCCACTGAGAGGTACACCAATTACGTCGTGTTTTTTTGCGATCAGCGACATTGTCTTGTCAAGTGCCGTATCTGTCTGTTGAATCCAGTAGTCCTGGTCGAGGTTCTCTTCCCGTTGAAAGGCAAGCCTGAAATAGACGTCTCTACGCGTATCTCCTTGTTTGTCGATATGCGTAAGTGACCCTGGGAGTACCTGGTGAATACCTGTGAATAATCGCTTTTCACCAGTAAGCCATCGAAAGTGGACAGACTGGGAGTAGGCATCCATGTCGAGTGTTTTGTTGTCCAGAAACGGGTACAAAAGAGACGAATGAGAGCTGACGTATGTTGATTCGGCGACCAGGTACACGACTGAGTACCGGTGGAATCGATCGCCCATTAGTGTAACTTTTTGTGTTGCGGCATCGAATAGCAGGAAGCTCAGGTGGCCGTCGAGTTTGCTCAGGTGTTTCTTGCCGCGCTGATAGAGACGGAATATCAGTTCAGCCTCATTTTCGCTCGAGCAGCCAAGTTCTACTTGTATGGCCTCCTTGTTGAGAATGGTCCCGGAGAGAAGCAGTAGGTATCTCTCGTCCTTGTAAACCCGGAGATCATTCCCGGTGTCGAAGAAAGTCAGGCGGAAATTCGGAATAGACAGGCTTCGAATCTTCGGCACCAGGGTGCCACACTGCTCGGCGAGGCGCCGGACAACAGCATCGCAATGATGGGCGCGTCGGGGGTCGTTCGAGGCGAGATATGCAAACATAATTCGGCAGCTTTTATTGGTATTGTCTTGCCTTGAATTGCGGGGGCTTTTGCCTGCTAGAGCGTCGACCCATTGCTATGTTATGCGTATCAGTACTGCGGTAATGCGCTATGTGACATATAGCAGGCAGCAACAGCAGTGCACCAAACAAAAAGTGTGACGTCCGTCACAGTTTTGTGGCTTGTAAAAACGTGGATTGAAGTGACATTGCGCCTGTCGGCGGGTCGTGACGGGCAGTCCACCTGTGCATGTACAAACTGTTTGTCCAAATAGTCGAGCGCAATTACGCGACATAACGAAGGTAGCGCTATTTCATCGGTCATTGTCATCGGTAAAAAAATGCGTATGCTTTCAGGCGACGCAAGGACGGCCAAGACGGAACAAGAACAAAGGTTCGGGACCGAATGACTCGAAGGAAAACGATACCGGCTCTCGTTGTCGGTGAAACCGTGACGGCGCTGGGGACTCTCCGCGGCCTGGCACGAGTCGGTATCGAGGCATTTACCGTTACGTCTCCGGCGCAGACCGTTCGGCACTCTCGTTGGTACAAGCCGATACCCGGGCACGAAGGACTCCTACCCGAGGAGATCGACCGCTGGTTGCCCGACATTCCCGTCGGTCGAGCGGTCGTGTTGCCGTGTTCCGATAACACGGTGTGGCAGTGTTCCTTAATGGCTGAAGCCGTGAAGTCCCGTATTGCGATGGCCGTCCCAACGGCAGCAGCGATCGAGACGCTCATTGACAAAGCGCGATTTGCGACTGTACTCGACCGGCTTCAAATACCGCATCCAAGGACATGGTTGCTGGATGACGGTTACGTGCCAGACTCCGTGCCCGATGCCGCATTTGAGAGCGCATTCCTGAAACCCGCCGATTCGCAATCGTTCATCGGGCAGTACGGCATCAAGGCGGAAAAGGTCTCGTCCAGGCAGAAATCCGCTGCAAGGCTGGCGGAATACAACCGGAATGGATTCTCAATGGTGCTGCAGGAATACGTCCCGGGACCGGCGCATTGCCACTTTTTCGTCGATGGCTTCGTGAATAGACACCACGAAGCAAAAGCGATATTTGCACGCCGGCGCCTGCGGATGAACCCGCCAGATTTCGGGAATAGCTCCTGCATGGTCAGCTTGCCCCTTTGTGAGGTCCAGGGTGCGGTCGATTCGACCCGGAAGCTGTTACGTGACATCGACTATCGAGGGATCTTCAGCGCCGAGTTCAAGCTTGACGAACGTGATGGTGAATACAAGGTCCTGGAAGTGAACGCGCGCCCATGGTGGTTTGTCGAATTTCCTGCCCGTTGTGGAATCAATGTCTGCGAAATGGCGTATCTTGATGCCCTGGGCGAGGAAGTTGAAGAGGTTTGCGAGTATCGACTTGGCGCGAGTATGGTTTACACGCGTCACGATTATTTTGCATGTCGTGACAGCATGAAGCGAAAGGAGATGAGCATCGTCGCCTGGGCCTATGCATGGTTGCGGGCCTGGCGGCCGATTTTCGCGTGGGACGATCCGTGGCCGGCTTTTGTCGGGACATTCAGGTTTTTGTCACGACGTCTTGGCCGAACCGTGAAGCGGCTGAATGAACGAATGCACCCACTAGCGTGATAAAAAGATGATTGCGAACGGTGAAATTCTGTATGTGCTGTCGGATGTCAGATCCGGATCGACACTGCTCGATCAGTTACTGGGGGCCCACCCGGAAATCCTGTCACTCGGGGAACTGCACTGGCTGCCCGCGTACGTGAGGGAGGATCGCGAGCTCTATAATCCCGTCCATCCTCTGGTTTGTGCCTGCGGGGAACCCGTCACCACCTGTGCGTTTTGGAAAGAAGTTTCTGCTGCCATGAGCCAACCACTCGATTCCTTGCAGCTGCGACCGAAATATTTCAGGTGGAGAGGGCAAGGGAGTGACAAGAACAGATTGGGCGCTCGGATTGCGTACTTGCCGCGCCGGTTCATCCAGAGGTACCCGGCAACATTCATGCATCCGGTTGTGCAAAGGTTCTTCGGCGGGCCAGCATTGGTTCGCGATAGCTTGTCGCTGGCTGACGCAATCTTCAAGGTTTCGGGCAATCGCTATATTGTTGACTCGTCGAAGAGTTCGTTCCGGTTCCGGACGATGTACGATCGGCAGCCCAATCGGGTTCGGGCCGTTGTTCTGGTTCGGGACTACAGAGCTGTCGTGCATTCGAAATTGAAGCGCGGTCAGACTCTGAAGGGCGCCGCGATCGGCTGGCGCAGGACGATGCTCCAGATAGGCGCTCATACGGCAGGTCTGTCGTCAGAGCACGGTTACAGGTTGAAATACGAGGCGCTCTGTGAGGATCCGGAACGCGAGCTGAGGCGAATTTGCGACTTTCTCGACCTGGAGTTCACGCCGGCCATGTTGCAGCGGCCGACACAGGACGTGCATCACATCGGAGGAAGTCCGTCAAAGTTTGATCCGTCACGCGTGGCGATTTCTCTCGACACGACCTACCAGGGCGCTTTTGAACCCGACGAACTCGACGAGTTGCGTGACCTGGTCGGGAATGTCGCTGAATCCTGGGGCTACTGATTCCTGAATATCAGGGCCAGGGTCGTTGAAATCGTGAGCAAGATTCCAAGCATGCTCGCAAGAACGAACGCCTGCAGTGTCCATTCGGGCCCGGCGGATGTTGCATAGGCAATCCCGAATACGGCCAGTCGCAACGTGGTGATAGTGGTAGTCAGCGACAGCCAGAACTTTTGCTTGCGCAAGACGATAAAGATCGCGTTACAGGGTGCTGCGCACCACACCAGGAACAACCAGGGCGCGATTATCTCGAGATACTGTCCTGCCACCAGCCACCGCTCCCCAAGGATCCAGGTTGCAAGCGGTTGTCCGAACTGCCATAAGACTGCGAACGGCACGGCGCCGACAAGCGCGAGCGTACCCACGGAGAGCAGGAACGCTTTCCGCAGGCTGCCGCCACGGTTGTTGATTTCAGACGCTTTTTGCAGGAAAACACGACGGACCGATGTTGCCACAATGGTTACCGGAACCTGCGAGAGACGGTCGGCCATGGCATAAAGTCCGGCTATTGCGGGAGAGAACATCACGCCGAACATGAGTACCGGCAGGTTTTGTCCCATCGAGAAAACCAGTCCAGCGGGCGCATTGAACAAAGGGAAATCGGAATATCGACGGGCGATTTCCTTGGTTTTCGGCCAGCCAATCCGACTGAACGTAGCTTTAAGCCCGTGGCGCACCGCGGACGCTTGTACCGCGAGTCGGCAAATGAGACCCAGGAAGTAGCCACCGATAAGGCCATAAACTGATGAACCGTATATTGCACCGAATGCAATCCGGGAGCCGCTCGTACTCAGATTGCGGGCTACCAATGATGTGGAAATGGTCTTGAACGCCTTACCGCGTGTTAGCCAGCTGTCCTGAATCCGCAGGGCACTAATCAGCAGCACGGCAAACGGCAATAACCACTTCCAGTCGCCCAGTAACTCCAGCGCGGCCCATTCAATATCGGTTGCTTCATACGCGCTAATGAAAATCAACATTGCTATGCTGATTACAAACATCACGCGATAGGAAAATGCCATCAGCGTCGTTGCTTCTGACTCTTCTTTTGGAAGAACGATCGCCGCTGCGTATCGCAAGGAAGCGACTGATCCCGCGATACCCGTAATTGATGCGAAAATTGCCGCAATGCCGAAATCGTCAGGCACGAACAGCCGCGCTACGATAGGCATTGTGAAGAGCGCGACCATCGCTGCGATGGTCTTACCCGACATCATGATTGCCACATTTCCGACAAAGTCGGCATGTCTGCTTAGAAAGCTACGCATAGCTACCAATAAGAATGTAAATCAACTCGTCGGAAGACCTGTGAGCGCTCGGTAACAGCGGCGACGTGAAGTGCCAAAGGGTATCATGAGATTACCTGTTTACGACAAAGCTGATACATATCACAATGTCGCGCGGGACTCGTCGAGGCAGCTTGCCTAACGTTGACATAACGCGTCGAGTCGACTGGCAAAGTTTGTAGTTGGAAATATCGAATTGCTTTTATCTCAGACTGGCACCGTGAAAGTGGAGTCGCCACCGCTGCGATTGATCCTGGGATCCGGTCGCAGCGGCACGACGTGGGTTCTGGATTGCCTGGCAGAGGCGAACGGCCTGAGGCCCTTATTCGAGCCAATGCATCCGAGCGAGACCGCATTAGCCGCGCAATACGCTTATCAAGTGCTGGCCGCGGGCGACAACAATGAGGAGCTGCGGCGCTATTTTCTGGAACTGGCCGGTGGCGGCGTGCGGTCAGGGTGGATCGATTATCGGGGCCCCAAAGGCCTGCTGTTTCCCCATCCCAAGCGGTTCATGACAAGGGGCTTCCCCAAGCGATGGTTACTCGGTTGGAAGTACTATCTCCGGAATCGCAGGAAGTTCGCGGATGCGGCGATGCGCGATGCTGTGCTCATAAAGTGCATTAGAGCAAATCTGTTTGCCGGTTGGTTGTCCCGCGACGTTGGCTTTCGTACCGTGCTCGTCGTGCGGCATCCCTGTGCAGCGGTGGAATCGCAGTGCAGATTGGGTAAACCATGGGATCCGACGCAGGTGCTCGAACGGTATCGTACAAATCAGAGGCTGCACGATGTGACCGAAGGGCGTTACCTGAAATTTCTGAACAGCGAGTTGACAAAGGTCCAGGCGCTGACACTCAACTGGATCATTGAGAACCAGTGGCCGGTGGAGCGCGCCAAGGAGGATGGCTACTCTGTGGTTTTTTATGAGGATTTGCTACTCAATCCGGAATCGGTCTGGCCGTATCTTTGCGACTCCCTGGGGCTCGCAAATGTTCCCGACACTGGTCTTCTGCGAAAGCCCTCTCAGCAGGCAGCTGACAAGTCTGCAGACCATCGGCAACTGCTGCGTGGGGCGCGCTGGCGCACAGAATTGACGCCGGAGCAGCTGGATTCGATTCAGAATCTGCTCGACGCGACGGATTGCACGATCTACACGACGGATGCAGTTGAGCCCACAATGAGATGGAACAACACAGGATGATCAAGAGACAACTCGCCGATTACGTCAGGACACCCTTAAGGCAGCTGAGAAACATGCTCCGGCATATCCCTTACAGGGGTGCCGGACGGTACTGCCCCGTATGCAAAAAGTCATCAAACAGATTTGGCGAAGCCGGTATCGACATCAGACAAGACGCCAGGTGCATGTACTGCGGGGCTGTCGAGCGTCATCGACTGATATGGTTCTATTTTGAGGAGAAGACAGATCTCTTCGACGGCCGCCAAAAAAACATGTTGCATGTGGCGCCGGAACCGAACTTCGAAAAAATGCTCAGGAAACGATTGGGGCAGGGATACCTGACAGCGGACCTTTACAATCCTCAAGCCATGATCAAGATGGATATTACAGATATTGAGTATCCCGATGATTCATTCGATGTCATCTATTGCAGTCATGTGCTGGAACATGTGCCTGATGACAGGCGGGCAATGCGTGAACTTCACCGCGTCCTGAAGCCTGACGGCTGGGCCGTACTGATGGTACCGATAACCTCAGAGGAGACGTATGAAGATCCGTCGATCACAGATCCGGCGGAGAGGCTAAAGCACTTCGGTCAGAGCGATCATGTTCGCAGATACGGCCCAGACTATGTCGAAAGGCTCAGGGAAGCCGGTTTTTGCGTAGAAATTTCGAGCCCCGACGGAATGCTCCGAGAGGCGGAGGTTGCACAAATGGGTTTCGATAGAAGTGAAGAAATCTACTTCTGTACCAAATGCTCGTGAGGCTCACTCAATCGATGAGACGGCTACTGAGTCCGTGTGTGGTCATTGCTTCCAAACATCAGGTAATTTCGACACCACTTTCCAAAGCGCCAGAAACAAGCCACGACAAATGGTATTGGATCCCGCCAACTCCAATATGCAAATGATCGCGCTCTGACTATGCTTCGCAACCACTGCAAGATGGTAATTTCCTGATGCTTGCGCTTTATTCGCATCGATCCAAAGTCTCGTCGAAATTCCAGCCAATTGATGCCGTCCCGTTGCTCAATAGGACCAACCACTGCTTCGTAGTCCATGCCGATCATGTCGAGATAACCGATTTGTGTAAGGTCTACGCCGGCGTCGGCAAATAAGCGGTTAGTCCAGGCAGTGCGCGTATTAAGTTCGAGGAAATACGGGCGTCCATCGTCACGGCTGCGGGCAAACTCCACCATGGCGAAACCGCGATACCCGATCTTATCGAGAAACTCGCGCGTTCTTTGTTCGAGCTCGGGATGCTTTTCACTGATGCCGAAACTCGTGGAACCATAGTCGGGAAGATACTGGCGTATCTTTCGTCCACTGTACATCGCTCGCACCTTGCCATCGTTGTCCGAGTAACTCGCCAGTACGAGGACGTCCCCATCGCCGCTCGGTATGATCTCCTGAATGATTGCGTCGCCGATTACATCGTGGCGCTCGAAAAAGGCTAGCAAAGCGGTGATGTTTTCGCATTGCGCGTTCTTGCCAGGAAAGGCATCGCCAAAGGTGTAACGCGGTTTCACGATAACCGGGTAACGCAGGTCGCGGGCAATTGCGGGCAGCTGATCTGTTGCCTGTGGACAAACTGTACGAGGAACTAATACGTTGTTTTCATTGCAAATTCCATATGTCTTCCACTTGTCCAGGAATGTGTCGTACAGGTCAATGTCCGCACAATTAAATATGTATTCCTCGGCCAGTGATGCCTGGTTTGTACACAGGAATTGAGAATACCGATCGGATGTCGGAATCAATACCGGGCGAGGGGCGCGAAGTAATCCGGCGGCTCTGGCGAGCACCTCACGGAGCTCATGGTCATCGGCATCCGCGGCCGCGCGTTCGGCAACTCTCAAATATTTCGAGTGATAAGCATGGTCGCCGTCCTGAGGTGGGAAAATGGCACCGCACGTAACGCCCAGGCGACCAAGACTTCGTATCACGCCAATACCGTTTACATTACTACCGAGGATAACGGCACCACGGAACGCAGGAGCGCCATTTCCTCCTTTCTCAGAATCGCTGGAACTCGGGTGCATCGAGAGAATCACCTTGCCCTGAGCGATCGATAGATCGCGTCGATAACGACCAATCGATCGGCACGGTTCAATGTATGCACAGCTTTGACAACCGGACTCCAAGTCGGCTCTATCGTCTTAACAACCTCTTCCCGGTAAGCTTCTGTCGTCAATTCGCATACTCTGTTGACGTTCAATCCATAACCGTAACGGTAGGACGAGTTCTGTGATGGGCGATACAGATGGCTGTCCTCGACGAATAATTTGCCGGCAGGTCTTGAGTACCGCACGTCAGAGACAACCGGATTCAATGGATGCGGATGCCAGGCGCAGCTGATAGGGTTGTCTGAATAGAAAATGCCAAGTTCGTCGAGAGCGGATGCGCCGTGATGCTGCTTGAGATTCGCAAACATCCACCAGAGGCCATTGTACTCGACGAGGGTCGCATCATAGGCTTCCACGCGTTCCATGAGATTGTGGACGAACTCCAGATCGTATGGAAAATCTCGGAACCGGTACAGCTCGATAGAGCGATTCTCAGCGGACTCGGGAATCATATAGATGTTATCTCGCCACTTAAAGATAAACGGATACGACAGGTGGTACGGTCTTTTAAGAACTGGTGTTGGTGACGAGTGTACACCGTCACTTGCCATCCGCATTACGGAAATATGACCATTAAAGGAGACTGTTGAAGCGTCTTCAAAGAATATGTAGGAATCACCATCGCGCTCCACAACGAACGGGTCTGCCCAGAAACGGCCATTCGGCGGAAGAATCGGTTTGAAACGCGACAGGTTCTGGAATTGCCCCGTGAGCGAGAACATAAGGGCCCACCGGTCAGTGAAGATCCTTTTGAGGAGCTTACGCCATAGTCGCCATAGCACGTATGACGTGACGGGCCATAGAATTCGGAGATTTGTAAGGCGCCACTTGTGTGCAGCATTTTTCAACGATCCAGAATGAGGGTTTTCGTACAGCCCTTCGAGAAACGCTTCCGCCCCGATGTTGAGCAGGCGCCGGAAAGCTCGTGGCACAAAGAACTGGATTTTCCAAAGATGTTCATTACGACCTTGCCCATACGACATGCGACGGACCGCAGAGTATGACTCATATGCGATGACTTCTTCATCGGCACCGGTTCTATGAACCACTAACGCCGAACGGATGTAAGGGCGACGCTTTATAACTTCCCAGAAGCCGACCGACGAACCATCGACCCCGAGCGTTTGCCCATAATCGTGCCAGTAGTACCAAAGGCCGTACTTTGATACAGCACTAAGTGCCTCCATCGAACCTGTATGCCCGAGCGCCACTATCACATCAAGCTGGTAGGCTTTGACATTGTGAAAGGGTGCGAGACTACTTGCCGAAGCATCTGACGTGGGATCCATGGCCCCTCGTATTGAATCAACCTCACCCAATAAATCGTTGATCGACTTGCTCTCGAGGGCATCGGGATCAACGTGCCGGCGGGATCTTTCGTGCTGTTCGAATTTCTTGTAAAGCCTGCCAGCGGTATGTCGACCGTTTGCAACGACTTCGGGATCGTTATAGAGGACCAGGCAAACAGACACGCCGTCCGATTTCAGGAGGTTCTGAATAAGACAGTACTGCCAGGCGAGTACTTCTTCCGAGTCGAGAAGAACGCCAACTCTAAGGTTTTTGCCAGTCATACTTGAGCTTGCTTCGGCGGCATCACAATGCAGCTAGTAACCCAGCGATACGAGGTCTTTACGCAACATTCCTGCAAGGCGGGCATTGTCCTCTGAATATTGCTCCCGAATGCGCGCGACGGTGTTTTCGTTCAGGAGCTCTTTCTTGTCGCCTTTAATGAGTTTGGGCAGATAGTAGTCGATAGTCCTTATGAATATCTGACAAATCTTGTAAATAAAGTATGGTCCTTTGACGCTGGCTCTCCTGTAAGACTTGGCCGGACGCCTTACCAGAAGTCGGTTCATCGAGCGCATCATCTTCATTCCTACCGGGGAGAGCCCGGCGCGCTTCGACCTGGGGTCCTTCCCCCGTGCTTCTCGCAGAGGTATGCCGAGGAACGTGCAGAGATCTTCAATCATGACCTGTTCGCTCGTTCGAAGCTCTTCCTGTAAAAGTAACAGCACGTTATCAGGTGAAAAATCGGCCTGAAAAATCTCCAGAATCTGCGAGTAATAATTCTGGTAGTAATTCACCCCGTCCTCACTGCAGACGAGGAATTCTCCGACAAAGTCGTCGAATTCAAGTTTCCCTCCAGCGAGCAAGTACTCCGAGTATCTTGAAACAATCAAGCTAACCTGGTTTCTGACAACCATGATGATTTTGGCGTTGCGCTGAACAGACTTTATGCGCCGAGAAACCTCCGAGACAGATTCCAGTGTGGTCGCTGCCGATTCCAGTACCGGATGATGGAGGGGAAGTAAAATATGTTCGTCACTTTCGAGACGTATCTGATCGGGCTGCGCATCCTTGAACAAGCCATAGTACTTTTCTGCAGATGACGCAATATCGCAATGCTCAAAGGGCGTAAAAAAGTGTGACTTGATAATGAGGAAAATTTCGGGGTGTTGTCTAAAGAATGTCTGTAGAAACGTCGACGCGCACTTGGAAAACCCTACATGTATGACGTCGGGGGCTGGTGACATCCGGCAATTCCTCATACTAAAACAAGAGCGGCTTGTATCATCGGAGAGCTTATCGGTCAACCAGGGCGGTCCGCCGTTGATAACGGGCCAAAACAATCGAACGCTAAACGCCAGCCGGCTCAGCCTCAGGCGGGCACCGGCGTGTGCGACCAAGAAAGTAGGGGAGGCCAACAGAAAACATGGCTACGTAGCCTAATAGGTATGAATGATCGCTGGCGCCATCATAGTGTTCTTTCAGCAAGCGGCGTATTCCGTCTCGATTAAAAATCGCGGCATCAAAGTCATGTGAACTCAGGTATTGCTCGATTATGGCCCGGAATGCAGGGTCCTTGCGAATCCGGACGGCGGGTTCATCCAGAGTCTGAGGTTCGAGACTGTCGGTATTTGATAGATTTAACCGTGCGGCGGCGCGACCGAACGCACGATTAGCCAATGTCAGGCCCTTGTTCCAAATGTTTCCTGTCAGAGACCCGTGAATCCGGAGCATATTATTCGCGCTTGGTATGTCGCGAATTTCCGGTCCTAGTTCATAGATCATGGATTGGTAAAGGATCTGGCCAAAGCGTAAGTGAGTCGGTAACGTAAGCGTAAAGTTGAGATAATTCTTGTCGTAAAAGGGCCGGATTTTTTCGAACAGATAGCTGTCCACGGGCATTGAACTTGTCGTCTGACGACGCTGCCTCTGATACAAGTCCCATATCTCGTAAACCTGAATATTGCTATCACCCTCGAGGTAACTGAAGGACGACTGGAATTCCTCACTCAGTCGAGGCAGGGATTGTTGTAGGAATTCCGGAGTAAACACTTTTTGCAGCCAACGCTCGCGAAAAAGTTGATGTTTATCGAAAACGCGCTCGATGAATGCGTGCCGGTCCTTTGCGAAAAATAGCTGGGGCGAGATGTGCCCACCGGAACTGACATCACCAAGCCAGCCTCCAGCGATAAAGTCGCCACGTTGCTTGGACTCGGCGTGATTCGCAATACTGGTTGCGTTCGTGAAGTGTGTTTCGCATTCAGTTCGCCAGACTATTTTGGCCAAGATCTGTGAATACGGAATTCCGGATGGGCTTTCTTGTAGATGGTCGAACTCTAATTTATGGGCGATTTGTGCGGCCACAATGACGTCAGGTGAAGTGTCAAGCCCACTGGTTCGGGACCCGACTGGTCGGAAGTGTCGAGGAATTGCAGCTGCAATGGCGCGACTGTCCAGCCCTCCGCTCAGGCTGATTTGCACTCGGTCCTTCCCATCGAGACGCAGCTGAGTCGCGTCTTTCAATTGCTCGCTCCAATTTTCAACTAGTTCGGAAGTGCCACGAGCTTGCTCTGGCACCTCAAATTTCAACAACTGGTAGCGCGCCACGTCCATTCGGCCAGTTTGAAAAATCAGCCTGGTGCTAGGCAACATACGATTAAGCCCGCGAAGAAATGTACGCTCGTCGAGATTGTACCGGTGAGCAAATATCTGCAGGAGCCCGACCGAATCAATTGTTGGCGAACTGTCGAGTAAGGAGAGAATATATTTCTTCTCTGATGCGAAGAGCAGACGATTTTGCTCTTCCATGTAATACATCGGCATGCTTGCGACGTGATCAGTAAATATCATCAACCGATTTGCGGTCTTCTGGAAGATCACGATGTTGAATTCGCCGTTCACGTAACTGACGAATTTCTCACCATAGCGCATGAAAAGGCTCAGTAGCACACTGCAAGGAGACGTGGCGGTTGGGGATTGTAGATGCTTTCGTAGTTCCTGCAGGTTGAAAACTTCGCCCTCAAGGAACAGAAAAGTGTTGCCAGAATCGTCGGATGCAGGCTGATCGAGATTCGATTTCAGCAGGCCCGTTAATGTGTTCAGAATGACGGCATTCGGAGTGTCCAGCTTGCCGTACATGTAGGTCACGCCGTTTATCAGGCCAACCTGCGTGAGTATTTCGAGGATCTTTCCTCTGTTATGAACTGGGGGCCCCGTAGATATGAGGCCTGCTAGGCCGGGCATACGAACTGTCCTTTAAGAGATATGGGGCGCATAAGTATTTCACACTGGCGTCCGAGTGTAACGGCTATGCGCTTCGTCTTCCCATCTGCGGTGATATTGTCAAATCCGTAACAATCTACTTTGCGACATCCTTTACCTGGTTGCTGCCAGACGATTAATATGCCGCGCAATATTTTTTTCAGCGCGTATCCGGCAATTGTGCAATGATCAATTGTCGCTTATGGACACTAGGGAAAAACGGTGCCAACCCTCGATAGAGTCAGGAAACTGCTGCGTACGGTCTGGATCGACAGGCAGGACTATACGTATCACTTCATACATATACCCAAGAACGGTGGACAGTCCGTAAGGTCGGCTCTGCAACTACGCGGAGATGTCTCTCTGAGTATTCCATACCACTATCGATATGTAGACATTGTCGAAGAGGTTGGTGAGGACCTCAAGTTCTTTTGCATTGTACGCAATCCGTGGAGCCGCACCGCTTCCCGATACATGTTCGGAACGCAAAATGCCAGCAGATGGGAAGACGACGATCCGCGCAAGAAATACATCCTCAACGCGACATTTGAGTCCTACGTTAAGGATCAGAAAATACTCCCGATTCCCAAGCACCCGAATCAGCCCTGGATGGGACCGCTAAGCTCATGGTTTGATCAGCTGGAGTGGATCCGAGACGAGAACGGAAACGTGTCTTGCGATTGCCTTCGGCTCGAGCACCTCGAAGATGACATCAGTGCATACTTGGGAAAAGAGATTCGTATTCCACGCCGGAACGTAACGAACAATCGATACGACTATCGAACAATGTACAACGATGAGTTGATACAGATCGTCGCGGATACCTTCAAAGACGATATCGAGTATTTTGGATTCGACTTTAGTGGGCCGGCCACCAGGAACGTCTTTACACTGCGATAGCCCGTACGATCATTTGCCCCTGTCGTATCGGGTAAATGCATCGGCATATATATCTTCGAGTCCGGCTGCCTGAGTGCGTATATCGAAGTTCTCCGATACAAACTGGCGACCCGCCTCGCCATATGCACGTACCATGTCCGGCGACTCGAGGAACGACCTGAGTTTCTCGGCAAGCGCCGCGGTATCTCGCTCTTCGATGATTTCCGCCGTTGCGCCATCGATGACTCCCTCGGGTATGCCCGAGTGGCGTGTTGCCACAATCGGCACCGCCATTGCCTGCGCCTCGAGAAGAATAGTGGGCAAGCCTTCGGAGTCGCCGTTTGCCGCAACGACGCTGGGGACAGCAACCACGCTTGCCTTCTCGAGCCAGTTCCTCACCTCCCGGACATGCAGGAAGCCTTCGAATCGGCATGGAATTCCGGCCTCGGCAGCCGCCTCTTTTAGTTCGGCTTCGAGGGGGCCGCCCCCGATCAGTACCAATTCGAACCTCGTGCCTTGATCACGCAGAATCTGCGCCGCCTCGATCAGGTACGGAATTCCCTTCTTCTCGACGAAGCGCCCCACGAACATGACGATCGGTTCTCTCGGCTGATTCGTTCGGGGACTGAAGAAATCCAGGTCTATGCCATTTCGATGCAAGATTATCTTTTCATCCGGGTAACCCTGCTCGAGCAGGCGCTGGCGAATGTAATCGGATACCGCGATAAAAGCCCCGGCTGTCTCGATCATGCGATCCTTGTTTCTGAGCAATTCCCGTCCACGGTGACTCTTTACCGCTTCCTCGCGACGCTTCGTGGCATCCTGTCCATGAAAAGTCACGACAAGCGGGATCTGGAGCTTGTCGGCCAGCGCCATGCCCGCCGGACCGCAGGTTCCGAAATGAACATGGACAACCTGTGGACCGTGCGACTTTAGCTTTCTGACCAGTCCGGGGGCCCAACCACGCGACCGGAATATTGCTTCACGCAGGTAACCTGCCGGCGTGCCTTCGTTGAGCACATAGGTGCGATCATCGGGGAGTTCAATTCCTGACGCGCGATGCGAGCCCGCGTATACCGGAATGTACTTCGTCAGTGCCTCCGCATGACTTTTGATAAAGGTCATTGACCCCTCAAGCAGGGCATGCGTGTAGATGACGGCGGCAGGTTCGCTGTTTGTTCCCGAGCCTTCGTCAGGCTCGTGAGTCTCGGTTTCAATCATTGACACCACACTCTATTGCAATATTTTCTGATAGACGTCCACTGTCTTCCCGGCAACGATTATCGCTCGATATTCGTTCTCGGCCCGAAGTTTCGCTGCTCGGCCGAACTCTTCGCGCATCGCGGCGTCGGTCAACAGCAAATCCAGTCGGCTCGCAAGTTCGTCAACATTACCGGGCGAAAACAGGAGGCCGGTCATTTTGTCCTCAACTTGGTGCGGTATCCCGCAAATGTTGCTTGCGATAACGGGCACACCGCTGGCCATGGCTTCCTGGATGACCATTGGTGCAGTTTCCTGGTACGACGGCAATACCAGGCAGGCACACCGCGATAATTCGTCTAGTACATGTTCGATTGGAAGAATACCCCGGAACTCGACCTTGTCCACCATATCGAGTCGATTGACCGTCTCTTTCAGCTCACTCACGTACTCCGTATCAACGAGGGAGCCGGCGAGGACGATTTCCAGGTCATGACGACTACGCAGTTGCGACGCGGCTTCGATGAGGTCCTTGACGCCCTTCAAGGCATACAGCCGCCCCATGAACAGTATCTTTGCGGGCTGTTCCTGCCTTACGACATCAAAGAAACGCTCATCCACGGGATTGGGCACCAGAAAGCGCTGTCCTGCCAGGTCGTCTCCGAAGAAATCTGCGACGTACGGACTGATCAGGATCGTATTGGACGCTCCGCGAATACAGTAATGTCGTGTCATCCATCCCTGCAGACGAGTCCGCAGGCGACGCCTGAATCCTCGCTGGTAGTCGGCTTCCTGCACATGGATACCGTGAATCGTAGTAACGGTGGGGTACCCGCTGCGAGTTGCCAGAATGCCGTGGTGCCCTCCGCCCTGGCTATGCACAATGTCCGGCTGAATCTCGGCAAGGCACTTGTTCAGGGATGCCTGGTCCCTGGAAAAAGCCGTTAAGGCGCCCAAACCGCCAAACGGCAATAAATAGTGCGTGAAACCGGGTTTTTCATTAACCATGATCCGGTCTTGTTCAATTCGAAAACTAAGGACGTAAAGATCGACATCATCGATCCCGGCCATCGCTTCCACGAGATAGCTGGTGACCGCCTCAACGCCCCCGTCTATCGGTTCGCCAGACTCGGGATGATTGGCGATAATTGCAACTTTCATCGTCATGAAATGTGATTATAAACACGGTGCTGCGTGTACGACATAGTCCGTTCGCTGCTTCTGTTATGTTGAATTGATAAATCGCGTAACGCTGAAAGGGACAACCGTGTGGTGCGAGTCATGTTATGATTTTACGTTCCTCTACCAGCCGAACTGCTTGTACGCAGCCACTATAAAGAACTCGAAATCCAAGTCTGTGTATCTCGAAAGTTCACAATTACTCCAATTAAGCGGCGCATTACTGGCAGCCATCATAATGTTTGTTGCTGCCTATGCAGCGCCATTGAGGGTGTCAGTTGCAATACTTCTGATGCTAATACCGTTCCAGCCAGTCGCAACGAGTTACGGTTCCGCAAATGTCGTAATGACCTTCGTTCTCGCAGGGGCACTGATGGTCAGGGGTCGGCTGCAGTACGTGCCAATGTTAGGCATCATCCTGGCGGTCATATTCGCGTACTTGGTATCAATCAGTCAGTTACCCAGATCCCTGTACGTGTTGCATGGCATCGAGATTATCGCGCTGGTCTCCGGTTTTCTCGTGTTTACGCTCGCGTATAATTTAGCGCGCGAGGTCGAGGACCACAGGAGCGTCATAAACTTATTAATTTCGGCAAACGTTCTTGCCGCTCTTTACTGCGTCGTTCAATTCACTGTATCGCCAGGCGAGTCCCTCGAATTGTTCGGTGTCAAAGAGCTATCGTTGAACGAGAACCGGGGAGAGGGAGACGCGAGGCTTGTCGGGCCATTCGGGACGCCGGGCCTCACCGCGGCGTACTTCATGTGGATGACTCTAATCCTCCTATATGAAGTATTGCACTCGCAGGGCCGGCGCAGGGTCCTGATATCCATCCTCATAGTTACAAACGTGACAATGCTAATTGCCACTGCCAATCGCGGTTCATTTATCGTCCTGCTGGCCGGATTGCTGGGCTTCCTGTTTCTATTCCGAGCAAGGTTGGGTTTCACGCGGATTCTGGGTGTTCTCGTTGGCTCGACCATCATCCTTGTGGGTACGACAGCTTTCGTAGCTACCTACACGGAATTCGGACAGATGTCCGATCGACTTGCTAGAACGATGGAGACGAGGGATGGCTTACCGGCTACGCGTGCAGCGTCCTGGCCGGTTGCGTGGAAAAACGTTCAGCAGAAACCATGGTTAGGCCACGGACCAAGAATCATGGGCCAGCATGAACGAAGATTCAGGCATGTTCCTCCAGAGCAGCTGGTTAGCCAATATCCACATAGTCTGTATCTGCATCTGCTTGTCACAGTGGGCATCGTGGGGACCCTCTGTATGCTGTTCTTCATTATCAGCGTCCTGTGGCGAATTCGTCAGGGAGTCAAGACGGGTCACTTCAGGAGCGAGTATGAAAAGGGTTGGTTGCTGGTTGGCTTGATTTTGGTCGTGGCATTCCTTGTGGATGAACTCAAGATAGAATTCCTGAGGAATACATCGGTCGACTATGCGCATTTTGTATTTGCTGTATTCGGGATATTTCTGGGATGGGCAGACAAGGCGAGGAGGCAAGCTATCGTGACTGAGCCGGTCCCGACTTCCGAGCGATCCGTATCGTCTGGCGCTCAGCCTTACGCAGTCAGCCACATGAAAAACGATTAGTTTCTAGCGAATTCGGCCCGCTACCCGCTAGTAGTAGTAACTGGTGCGCCTGCTGTCTTTCTCGACTGATTTGTTGAGCACCGTCCCGATCACATTGAAAGACTCGAGCATGTGCCGAGCCTCCAGCACGTCTCTACGTTGTGCCTGACCTTCTGCAACCACAAGTAGCAACGCGTCGAGCATCGGGGCGACGGCGAGTGCATCGTCTGCGGCCAGCAACGGCGGCAGATCGATTATTATAATAGCCTTCTCTGAGAACAGCCCTCGCAGTTCGGCAAAAAGCTCCGCGCCACGATCAGACGCGAGGACGTCGGACGAACGTGGGTGCGGTTCGGTACCCAGCAAAAGACCAAGGCGATCGATGCCGGGATTGACGGCGATATCGGCGAGGTCGAGCGATTCAACATCGAGGTATTCTTTCATTCCGGTAATGTCGCTCTCGTCGACGCCAAGACACTTGTATATGGACGGCTTCTGAAGATCGAGATCCACGAGAACAGCTTCCTGGCCAAATTCCGCGGCAATGGATATGGCCAGGTTTACTGCCGTGAACGTCTTACCTTCATTTTCCCCGATTGAGGAAATGCCGAGAACGCGCCAGTTGTTAGTACGCATGTTCTGCATCAGTCGTGTGCGCAGCATGCGATAGGCCCCTTGCACGGGGTGGCGCTCTTCGTTCTCGTGAGTCAGTATCCGGTTTTCCTTCATTAGCTCCCAGTCCAATTGAACTTGCGGGAGTTCGTCGATGCTCAGTCGCGGACCAGCAGCCTCGCTACCGTTGTTGGCTGCTTCCTGTGTATCCGAAACAGTGCTCGCCGATGTTTCTTTACGCGACTTGCCTCGCCTGTCCTTGGCGGTTCTTATCGCAGCCTGGATCTTACTCATCCTTAGGCGCTCCCTTTTGTTGAATGAGAAGAAATCATGACCAAATCACTGTTCCGGCGACGTACGCGAGCGCGATGGCGAATACGGTACTCGTCGCAATATTGATTGAGATACGCCTCTTCCTGTCGGCCTGACTCTCAACGTAGGGAATTATCCCGATGGGAGGTGCCGCGAGCAGCTGATGCACGTCGCGCCGTCCGCGGACCTTGGTGTCCATGGCCTCGGTCAGCGATGCAACGCCCAGGCCCAGCGCCATTGCAAGAACCAGCCCGAGGAATGATAACGACAAACGATTCGGGCTGACAGGATTCACGGGCACGCGGGCCGGTTCCAGGATTGTGAAACGTGAGCCAGACTGGCCAGTCTCCAATGCCTGTCCCAACGCGGCATCCGATCCGAGTCCGCGCAGCTCCCGGTAACGCTCGAGCAAAACATCGCGCTCCTGCGCCAACGCCTGGTAATCGCTCTCGACCTGGGGGGCAACCGACATGCGCTGGTCAAGATCATCGATTCTGGTGATCAGGTCACTGCGCCTTCTCCCCAAGTCCCGAAGTTCTATCGCCGCTGTACTTATGCGCGTGCGCAGCTGCAAATAGACAGGATTGTTCGGCTCGATACGCGTGATTGACGATGCGGTTGCGATCTCCCTTTCGAGATTAGTCAACTGCCGCTCCAGGGCGCCGACGCTTCGAGTAAGTCTTATAACATCGGGATGGTTCTCGGAATATGCTTCTCTTGCAGCTGCGAGCTCCTGCTGTCTTATCTGCAGTTCCAGGCGCACTTCCTGTGCGAGGCTCGCTGTGTTGCTGGGCGCGCCTGACAACGTGGCGATTTCGCGCTTTAAGGCAATGATATCGGGGTGACTCTCGCTGTAGCGGCCTTGCAGCCGGATGAGTTCCTGTTGCGCCAACGTCAGGCGATCAACAGCGCCGAGTACCGCGTCGCCGGATTCGTCCATCACGGGGCGATACCGCGGCGTGTCGACAATTTCAGTTTCCAGCAACGCCTTCGTTTCCCTGACCTCGCGTATCCGGCCGTCAACCACCGTCAATTCGTCACGGAGCCGTTCCCAGGTCCGCAGGTTGACGCCCTGATCCTCAGGCAGGTTGTTCGTGTTGCGCTCCTTAAAACGGGCGATTCGCTCAGCCGCTTCGCCCAACAGGGCCTCCAGGTCAGCGGTTTCCGAATCGAGGAACGCCGTGGTGCGGGCAGCTGCCTCGCCGCGAAGCTTGGAGTTTTCAGTCACAAACAGATCGGCCAGCTCCTGCGTAATATCGCGTGCCTTAACCGGGTCGCCGTAGTCGAATGCAATCTGGAAACCGAACGTAACAATGGTCTCTCGTCCTGTTCGCGAGTGTACTGTAGTAACGTTTCTCGGTGTCAGCGTAGTATCGGTACGAAATTGCTGGATCAGGTCTTCTTCCGGTACTGACTCGCGATCGTCCGCGTAGAGTTCGAACTCGTATATCATGTCCGCAACTCTGGGTGCTGCCACCACTCGCTGGTAAATCGTCTGAATGAGTTGTTCCGCGTAGGCGTTGACCGTCGTCTGTACGTAATCGCCCGGAATGCCCTGTTCTTCGATCAGGATCGTCGCCGTCGATCGGTAGACGGCAGGCAAGGAGTAGGCGGTGTAAATCGAACCCAGTACCACGATTGCAGCAACCACGAGTGTCGGGCGCCAGCGCCTTCTCATCAGGGCAATGTAATCGGACCAGGTATTTTCGTCAGTTGGTGGGGACATATTTTTTTGATGCTTCTTTTTTTGCGTCCATTCCGGGATTATCGTCCGGACCTCGGATCATACCGGGATTCTACGTAAGGACAATGACATGGTAGCGGTATGTAATGATATCAACGAAGCTGCAGGCGCAGGGTTCCAGAGTATGTCAAATCGAAGTGCGATAGCTCTCACTCACGACCTGACGCGTTGCCTGGTGCCGCACAGTTTGTCGCTGCGAAATCTTCCATAGAGTATAACGCCTGCGATACCGGGTTCATACCGGTTGCGGAGATGGTTCGAAGCCTGTCGATCAAGCGAGCGTCGGTAAACCCGTGTGCTAACATTCGCCACGACGAGCTGGGCCGTTCGAGTGCTGAGCGAACGCGCACGCAATTCAGCGAGTCCGAAGTCCGGTATTCGACCGTTTCACGTAAAACAGAATAGGAGTTGGTCGTGCAATTGAAGCGAGTTGTATTTGTGGTTGCCACCTGCATTTTCGTGATGCTGCCCCTCATTGGCAATGCTCAGAGTGACGAGGATGGTTATCAGATCAAACCTGGCGACGTCCTGAGTGTTTCCGTGTGGGGAGAGGAGGAGTTGCGGGGAACAGCGCTCGTCACGCCGGATGGAAGCTTCTCGTTTCCGCTGGTCGGGCACGTTAACGCGCGTGGCCTAACGGCGGAACAAGTACAGGATATCGTCAGGCAACGGTTGTTGACCTATCTTTCAGAGCCGGTCGTTACGATCTCGCTACAGGAAATCCATGGCAATACAATTTACGTCATCGGCCAGGTGAATAACCCGGGCGAGTTCGTGATGAAACATGCGATTGACGTAATGCAGGCACTGAGTATGGCCGGTGGTACGACTCCCTTTGCCTCTTTGAACGATATCCTGATCCTGCGTCGGCGTGAGGTCGACCAGGTAGCGTTGGAGTTCCGCTATTCGGATGTCGTCCGCGGACGACGTCTGGAGCAAAATATTCGATTACAGAGCGGAGATGTCGTCGTTGTGCCCTGAGCTTGAGTAATGGCTTGCGCACTAGACCAGGCGTAAAACGGTATGGGTTCACTCGATCTGTCGGTAGTCGTGCCACTCTATAACGAAGAAGAGAGTGTCGAGCTACTGCATCGACGCATAAGCGATGCGTTGCGCGATACGGCGCTCGACTACGAGATTCTGTTCGTTGATGACGGCAGCCGGGACCGGACGCTGGAGTGTGCGTCGTCGCTCGCAGAGCAAGACCCTCACCTGCGCGTCGTCGAATTCCGATCGAACTACGGTCAAACGCCTGCGATGGCCGCCGGTATCGATCTGGCGGCAGGTACCATCATCGCAACAATGGACGGTGACCTGCAAAACGATCCGAATGATATCCCGGCCATGCTCCAAGAGATGGATGACGAAACACACCTCGTCGTTGGCTGGAGGAAGAATCGCCAGGACAAACTGATTACCCGCAAAGTGCCGTCATGGGTAGCAAACTGGCTAATTGGGAAGATCACGGGCGTGCCGATTCGGGACAACGGCTGTTCGTTGAAGCTTTATCGTGCGAGCGTCATCAAGCATGTGCCACTCTACGCGGAGATGCACCGGTTCATACCTGCCATGGCATCGATTACGGGAGCCAAGGTCCGGGAAGTCGCAGTCAATCATCATGCCAGGCAATTCGGGGAGTCCAAGTACGGTCTGTCGAGAATCTACCGCGTGTTGCTCGACCTCGTTACGGTCAAGACCATTATCGGATTTGCGCAACGACCATTGCTCTGGTTCGGCTTGCTGGCAACGCCGTTTCTGATTGTCAGCATAATTGCCCTGGTCGTCTCGGTTCTGCCGCTAGTCGCGCCCGATGGCGGCCTGGTGTTACCGCTCGCCGGCGTCGGTGTGCTGTTCGGCGCGCTTGGAATGTCGTTGATCATGGGCGGCGCCATAGGCGAGCTTGTCTATGCGACCGGCAACATCGACCTGTCCGAGTACTCGCGGCTATTGGCCGTTGACCGGACGGGCGTGATGACATCGTCCGCGACTCGTGCCCCATTACCGAGGTCCCGGACGTGAAGGAAGTCCATCCGAAAATGCCCGATTACAGTGTCGTGATTCCAGTCGGGCCGCGTGTCGACGAACTCGACGTGCTGGTGAGCGAATATGACGCGGCATTCGAGTCTACCGGACGGTCGTACGAGATTATCGTGGTGCTCGATGGCCGTCGAACTCAGTGGCTGCAGAAACTCGAAGAACTCGCGTCGTCGATTGACCACTTGCGCGTAATCGAGCTGGCCAGACAATTCGGCGAATCCTCGGCGCTGGAAGCCGGCTTCGACGCGGCGCGCGCCGAGACGATAGTTACTCTGCCGGCTTACTACCAAATCGATCCCGCCGAGATCCCCCGGCTATTGACGTCCGGCGATGAGGAAGTCGACATGCTGATCGCCGTTCGACCGCGTACGGGTGCGTCGTTCGATAAGATTCGGCGTCGATCGTTCCACGCCTTGTTCAGGCTGACGAGTGGCATGGCATTCCGTGATCTGGGTTGCGGTGTACGCTTGTTGCGGCGTGCGGTAGCCGAGGAAATCTCGCTATATGGTGACCAGCATCGGTTCTTCCCGGCACTTGCCCGGCGCAGAGGGTTTCGCGTCCGGGAGGTCGAACTGGTCCAGTCGTCGAAAGACATGTTTCGGGGGCGGTATCGCTTGCGCGAGTATCTGCATAGATTGCTCGATATTCTGGCCGCATTTTTCCTGGTTCGGTTTACAAAAAAGCCATTGCGATTCTTTGGCACTATCGGATTCCTGGCCGGCAGTCTCGGTGTGATCTTTACGATGGTTCTCGTCATTCAACGCTTGTTTTTCGATATGGGGCTCGCAGACCGGCCGGCATTGCTACTGGGTTCGCTCCTGATCGTCCTGGGGGTACAGACGTTTGCGCTGGGCCTGATCGGAGAGCTGATCATTTTCACGCACGGTAGTCAGATGAAAGAATACTCGATACGCAGGATTATCGAGGGCACGGCTTCGCGCGAGCAGGACTCGCGCGTGTCCGCGACACGGGGAGAGTAGTCAGTGCCAATCCAGGCGGCTGCGCGACATGAGGACGGCCGGCCGCAAACGGAACCGACGTGCGACGATGAACGCTGAACCGGCGAAGATAATCTACATACTTGGCGGTGGACACAGCGGGTCAACGCTACTGGATCTCATTCTCGGTAGCAGCGACCAGGCGTTCTCGGTCGGTGAGCTGATGTACGTCGATTACTACAAAGGCTACAAGACCGAGAAGTCGCACAGGCTCACGCGGGATCGTCAGTGTACGTGCGAGGAACATTTCGACGAATGTCCATTCTGGTCAAACGTCGAATTCGACCAGGCGGATAATGTTGCCAAGCACGAGAACCTGTCCGAGTCGCTACGTATCCTGATCAACATCATGAATCCCCTCGAGCGCTGGATGAGAGCCGGTTTTCGAATCGGACCAAACCGTGATGTCTACGGCCGTATTCTCGAGCAGGCACGCACAATCAAGCCGGATGTCCGGTTCATCGTCGATTCTTCCAAGGATCCACGTCGTCTGTACGAATTAATCCACGACCCGGAAATCGGCCCGGACAAGCTAGCGGTGGTTCATTTAATACGGGACGGTCGGGCATACATCTACTCGTACCAGAAGCCCCAGCGGATTACTGAAGGTAGAGATTTGCGCGGGACCGTCCAATGTCTTGTCGAGTGGATCATAGTCAACATCCTGTCGCGGCGCCTGGTCAGGAAATACAAACTGAATGCCTTCACGCTCAGCTATGATCGATTTGCGGAACAGCCTGACGAACACCTGAGAAAGCTCGGTGATTTTCTCGGTTTCGATATTGACACCGATACTGCATTGCAAGGAATCGAGCAAACGATCTATCACAACGTTCACGGTAATCCGGTTCGGCGGCGCAAGATAGACGCGATTCGGCGAGATACGACCTGGATGCGGGTCTTCTCCCCGGCCAAGAAATTTTTGCTTACTGTCGTTTTGTATCCATTCAATCGACGGTGGGTCTACTCCCGAAACTAGATGAAGCTGTTGTCGCCGGCAATTAAAGCCGCCAGTGCGTTCACGTTGGGCGGCGCCGCGTTCGCGCTGGCAAATCTGTTGCTGGCGAGGTCACTGTCCATGCAGGCCTACGGACAATTTTCCCTGGTT